>ERZ773180.5-NODE-5-length-253392-cov-8.739426_pt1 | contig 253392 bp, 239 predicted proteins | sample MGYA00511080_ERZ773180 | MGnify/ENA primary metagenome ERZ773180 (study PRJEB29015, sample SAMEA2738175) | human oral metagenome | biome: human oral; feature: human-associated habitat; material: saliva | place: China | collected 2178 ... | reverse complement strand
CCTGTAGCGCCCTCTGGCGGCGTTTCAGGCTCCCAGGCTACCGAGACAGGCGCGGGAGGCTCCGAGGCGCGTACAGGCGCTTCTAGCGCGCCCGCCGACAATGCTGCGCGTGGCGGTCAGGGCGCTCACGATGGGGCGACCGGACAGGCTGGCAGCAACAACGCTGGTACCGTTGGCGCGAGTGGCGAGCACACCACTGTCGGTGACGCTGGCGCGCCGTCCTTGTCCGCTTCTGACGCGGCCTCGCGCCTCGCCGACGCTCAGCGCGACTACGATGACGCGAAGGCCGCATACGATGCCGCCGTTAACAGCCGTGCTGACGTTGCGTCGGCTCGCGCGGCTTTGGCCGACGCTGAGCGAGCGGTTTCTGACGCTGAGGCTCGCGTGAGCGCGGCTGAGCGCGATGTTGCGGACGCTGAGGCGGAAGCCTCGCAGGCTGGCACCGTGGATTGGCGCGCGATGGATGAGGGGACTCAGGCTCGCGTGGTGGAGCGCCTGCTTGTGCAGAAGGTTAACGCGTATCGCGCTGACGCTGGATTGCCCGCTTTGGTGGCGAGCCGCACGCTGGACGGTGAGGCTCAGTCGTGGAGCGCTCACATGGCTGGCGCGCGAGACTTTAATCATGACCCGTCGATGTCGGCGCGTTTGCGTGCGGGCGTGGATGGCGCGCAGTTGAGTGGCGTGGGTGAGAACATTGCTTACGCGATTCGTGGCGACGCGACAACGTGTAAGACCCCTGAGCAGATCGCAGACTCGCTGTTTGCTCAGTGGAAGGACTCTCCGGCCCACAACCGTAACATGTTGGGCGCGTACACGGTGACGGGCGTGGGCGTGTCGTATGAGGGCGGTCGCGTGTATGCGACTCAGAAGTTCGCGGCTGTGAATAGTAGCCACCGGAACGCTTCTGAGACTGACGTGTCGCGTTTCTACACGGTGGGTGACGCAGCGAGCGCATTGCGCGTGGACACGTTGGCGTTTGGTCACACGCCCGCGTCTGGTGGCTCGGGCGATGTGGCGGGAGCGGCCGCGTTTGGGTGGGCTAATCGCGTGGGTGCGACCGTTGCTGACGGCACGTTGGATGGGTTGCGTGTTCCTGCCGCTCCCGGCGGGGATGGCGCGCGCGTGAGTGCGGCTCGCGATAGTCTCTCCGCTGCGCGTAGCGCGTTGGATGCTGCGCGGTCGGGTGTGTCGGCGGCGTCTGCGCGCGTGTCGGCTGGCGAGGCGGCGGATGTGGACGGCGCTTTGCAGGCGTTGGGCGAGGCCGAGTCGGCGTTGGGTGCGGCTCGTGCTGACGCGCAAGCCGCAGGTGTGACGGGTGTCACTTCTGTGTCGTCTGGCGTTGCGTCTCCCGCGTGATATTATTGTTGCATCTGGTGATCTCGTAGAGAGTGATCTGGGTGACGCTTCCGCTTATGCGGGGCTAATGTAACTTGCTGACGCTATGTGAGTGTTGGCCGTCCTTTTGGATGCGATCAAGATAAGAGAAGATCAACCGTCGAAAGACAGGTTGGCACTAACCCCCGTTGTGGGCGAATGTGAAGAGCTTGATCGCGTAACCGTTAGGGGTTGCGTTAGTCTCCGCGTTTGCGGGGTGTCTGGTTGCGCGGCTTTTAGCTGCTGCACCACCCTCAACTGTTTTCGTGCGTTTGCGCTCGGGATACAGGCATTAGCGGCCTTTGGCGGGTTCTCCTGTCTTGTTGGTTGTTCTTGCTTGTTTCCTTTGAGTGCCCACTGTTAACAGTTGAGGGTTTCTTTTTTCTGTTTGCTCGTGTTATTGTTGGTTTCAGAGTATTTGTTGTGCCCCTGCCGGTACCGCGCGTGGCGGCTTGGTGGGGCTTGTGTGAAGGAGTTGGTCTAGTTTTGACTGGTTTGCACGTGGAAGGTGAGGGCGCTCACCGTCAGGGTAGGCGTAGCTTCGTGAGCGTTGTCCTCATGCTGGTGGCGGCTGCATTGTTTGCGACTGGCGGCGGCATTTTGGTGAATCAACTGTGGTGGAGCGACCATCGTGCGAGCGGTGTTATGAACCATAATCTGAGCGTGTGGGATGAGACGCGCGCCGACCAGCCGAAGGTGACGACCGTCGCGTCTACGAAACACTATGATGACCCGCCCGGCTCAGGCTCCGTCCCGCCGGAGGGTAACGCCTACGGTGTGCTACACGTCCCATCGTGGGACCATATGCGTATTCCTGCTTCTAGCGGATACGATCAGGAGACGATTCTTGACAACGGGTGGCTGGGCTTCGACCCGCAATCCGCATACCCTGGCACGTCTGGTGTTGCCGTCGGTTTTGGTCACCGTCGCACGAACGGGAGTAACCTTTTCGGTATTGACCGTTTCCAGGCGGGCGACCACGTGATTATGGAAACTGAGAGCGCGTGGATTGTTTTCGACTACGCGGACAGTAGCATCATTGAGCCGACGGACGTTGAGGCCGCGTACAGCGCCCCGTCAGGCTACCCGTCTGATGGCCGCTACTTGAACCTTGTGACGTGTACGAGCACCGCTTTCGGCGCATACGGTAACGATCACCGGCACGTGGCGCGTTTCGTCATGTCATACTGGGTGGACAAGAGCGAGGGTGTTCCCGCCGAGCTGGGAGGAGACAGGTGAGCGAGTCGAGCGTGAACGTGTTGGGCCCGGTTGCGGCTTCTGCCGTGTCGCACGCGCGAGGCCGCGCGTATCGTAGCCATTTGCGTCGCCAGTGGTTGCGCGTGAGTCGCGTGGGCGTGTTCGCGTTCATGTTGGCGCTGGCTGGCACCCTGGTTTGTTACGGGTCGATTGTGTGGAACCAGTCTCACGGGTACAGTGTGCGTGAGGTCGTGTCTGAGAGTATGGTGCCTACCTTGGTGAAGGGTGACGTGGTGCGCGTGGACTCGTCGAAAACGCCTGCCGTTGGTGAGATTGGCACGTATGTGAAGGCGGACGGTCGGACGGTGATTCACCGCGTGGTGGACACGCCGGGGAACTCGTTTATTTTCCGTGGCGACGCTAATAGTGTTGATGATGCTCCGGTGGACGCGTCGGCGGTGACTGGCGTGTATTCTGGTCGTATGGGTCCGCAGTGGCTGTTCCGCGCGTACCAGTCTCGCGCGTTGGCTGGCGTGGCTGTTGGTGGGCTTTTGCTCGCGGGCGTGGGTCATGTTATGGTTGGTCGTGTCATGAGGCCGCGTAAGAGCGCCCTCACCGTATAGAAGGATTCAATTTCACGCCTATTTCGCGGCGTGCGTGAGGCTAGGAGACGCTAAGAACTATGGGCGGTTTTAGGGTTGCTCACCTGTCAGACATCCACCTGGGATACAAGTCTGGTAGGCGCGAAACACCCGAGCACGTGAACATTCGCGTCCAGGACGGCTACACCCTCTTGCACGCCATTGTCACTGACGTAATCAAGGAGGGCGTGGACGCGGTTGTTATCGCTGGCGACATGTTTCACTCGCCGCGCCCGGACATGCGCACTATTTGCGTGGCGCAGGATGAGCTTCGCAGGTTCGCTGACGCGAACATTCCCGTCTACCTGTTGGCCGGTAATCACGAGGCCGTGGATAGCGCGAGCGAAATTGCGTCGTCTCGCGTTCTCCACGACCCGGAGCGCCACATCTACAGTATTATTGACCCTTACGCGTCGTTTGAGATGGCGGACGGTCTCATGCTGCACATGGTGTCGCATCACATGTATATGGGGCAGGCGGACACGATGGGGCGCGTCGCCGCCACGCCTGGCGCGGTGAACGTGTTTACGACGCATGGCGGCGTGATTGACCCGATCATGAAGATGCGCTTGCGTGCGCAGCAGTCGCCTCGTGAGATCGTCATTCCCGATCATTTGTTGTCGCAGAACGCGTGGAGCGCCGTTATGCTTGGGCATATTCATGAGCGCAGCACCGTTCAGGATAGCGCAGGGAACAGCGTGTACTACAACGGGTCCGTGTTGCGTCGCGGGTTCTCTGACCAGGATAACGGCGAGGGGCGCGGCTGGACTCTGTGGACTATCAACCCAGATGGGTCGGCATCCTACGAGGCGCGTTCTCTGCCTCAGCGCCCACAGTATGATTTTGCGCCAATTGACGCGTCAGGCTTGTCGGCCGCGCAGGTTACGGACCTGGTGGTGGAGAATCTTCGCTCCACGCAGGTGCGCGAGAGTGGCTTGTTTGTGTGGGAGGATGCGCCTATTCTTCGTCAGCGTGTTACTGGCATCACGTCGGCACAGTATTCCGGTTTGGATGCGCGCCTGATTGGTGACGAGGCGGCTCACGCCCTGTCGTGGAAGTTGGAGCCTCTGTTTGTGTCCGCGTCCACGCCCACGGGGTTGCCTGCCAACGGTGAGAGTGGCGAGTCTGCGCGCGTGGCTGTTCCGTTTGAGCAGTGGTGTGCGACGAGTGAGGCGTTGGATGCTGTGCCGGAGGGTCAGCGTGGTCTCGTGTTGGGGCTTGCCGAGGAGTTCATTAGGTTTGGCCGCGACGCGTCTTACGTGGTGTCTGAGTAGTGGCGTTCCCTATTTGTCGTTCTTGTTTGTTTGTGGAAGAGGTCTTTAATGTCTGTGTTCTTGCGTGAGATTGCTGGAACGGTGCGCCGTCACGCGCTGTCGTTGGCGCTTGTTGTGGCCGCTGGTGTCCTGTTGTCGGGTGGTGCCGCACTGTCGGGGAGCGCACTGTGGTGGGTTCCGGCGCTTCTTGCCGCCGGCTTGTCTCTGGGGTTTGTGTTGCAGGCGAACGTTCCTGTCGTGTTTAAGAGTGCCGCTGTCCTCGTGTTGCTGCTGGTGTTGTCTGCGTCTGCGTCGATGACCGCCGTGTACGGTGCCGGTTTGGGCGGTGTCGTGTGGTCGTGCTCGCTCCTACTGTTGGCGTCCTCGTGTTTGACGTACTCGTATGTGGTGTTTGCGTCGCGTAGCCGTTGGGGCGCGTTGGCTGTTGCTCTCGTGGTTGATTATGCGGTGACGTTGCTTGTGGCTGGTTTTTCTGGGTGGTCGTTGACTGGTAGTTCCCTTGTGGGTCTTGTTGCTGGTTTCGGCGTGTTTACCCTCCTGTTTCGTCCGCGTAGCGCGAAGCGCGCTTACGAGGGTATGGATGTGAATTATATGGGTGAGCTTGAGCTTGCCGCGATTGTGGGTAATGTTGAGGCTGCGGGTGGTAGCGCGGTCGCTCACGTGACTAATAAGGCTCGTAATAAGGGTGGAGTGGTCGCGTATCGTGATTATGGGTTTTACGTGTATCCGGTGAGCATTAACGATAGGTTCGCTATCGGCGGTCGCCGTATGGGTTCTAAGGGTGAGCGTGTGTCGTATCAGGGTCGAGATATTTCTGGATTTGTTGAGCGCGTGCTGGTTGATAACGTGAGGCGCGTAGACAAGAACGCCCCCATTGTCCTTGTGTTGTTGGACTTGAATCGTCGCGGCTCTCGTAATCCGATGCTGTTTTCTGTGAATAGGCCGGACTCTCGGCGCGTTCTGCCGGTTTTCTCTGTTCCGGTGTCTGCGTCTGATTTGCGTAGCGGCAAGGTTAATTTGCTGCAACTGTTGGAGGACGCGGCGAAGCGTGAGGGGCTTCCCGCCTTGTCGAATCATGACCGTAAGATTCTTGACGGTTTGGGTTGTAAGCCGCCAAGGTTTTAATTTGCTTTAGTTTGCTATCGTGTGTTATAGTTTACTAGCGCTTAGAGAAAGTGGAAGGGGTGAGCGCGGTTGCTGGAAGCTGTAAAAGTCGCGCTTGACCCGTCTCTCGCGCAGGAGCGGATGCTCGCGTCTCATGCTGGTGCAGCCAGGTTTGCGTTTAACGCTGGGCTCGCGCATGTGAAGGCTGGGCTTGACGCGGGAGAAAAGCCGGAGTGGCATTTCTTTTCGATTGTGAACTGGTGGAACGCGAGTAAGAACGAACTAGCCGTTGACGCGGATGGCAAGCCGTGGTGGAGTGAGAACTCCAAGGAATCGTACTGTAGTGGCCTTAGATCATTAGCGTCTGCGCTGTCCAATTGGTCGAAAAGCCGGAAGGGCGACCGGAAGGGCCGTAAGGTTGGGTTCCCGAAGTTCAAGTCCAAAGCCGGGTCAGTCCCTCGGTTTGCGTACACGACCGGCTTTAAGTTGATTGACGGCGACCCGAAGGCGTTGAAGTTGCCGCGTATCGGTAGGGTTCACTGCATGGAGGACGTTGCTAAGCGGGTAGGTGACGCGCGTGTGTTACGTGTGACTGTTTCGCAGCGTGCGGGCCGCTGGTACGCGTCCTTAACTATTGAGCGCGATGACAAGCCGGTGACGAAGCCGCCGAAGGGCGGGTCTGTCGGCATTGATTTGGGTGTGAAAACCCTCGCCACGCTCTCGGATGGTACCGTTGTTGACAACCCACGTTACCTGAAAAAGTCGGAGCGGAAGCTAAAGAAAGCGCAGCGGGAGTTGAGTCGGAAAACCAAAGGCTCAAACCGGCGCGCCAAAGCAAAAGCCAAAGTCGCCCGTATTCACGCGCGTGTGGCGAACCAGCGACTTGACGCGCTACACAAGCTCACCACGCGGCTCGCCAAAGAGTACTCGGACATTAGTATCGAGGACCTACACGTGGCCGGTATGGTGAAGAATCACCACCTCGCTAAGCACATCGCGGACGCGGCGTTTGGCGAGTTTCGCCGCCAGTTGGAATACAAGACGGCCAGGACCGGCGCAAGGCTTCACGTGGTGAACCGCTGGCTTGCGAGTAGCAAGACTTGCTCAGGGTGTGGGAGTGTGAAAGCCAAGCTCTCCCTCGCCGAGCGAACCTACACGTGTGACAGTTGCGGCCTCGTTTTGGACCGTGACGTGAACGCGGCGATAAATATTCAGGTCGCCGGGAGTGCCCCGGAGACGTTAAACGCGCATGGAGCAACAGTAAGACGGAGTGACCGCAGTGGTCATGCAACGCTAGTTGCTGTGAAGTGCGAACCAAGCGTGCGCCGCACTGGCGCTGCGAGTCTTGGAGCGGGCGACCGCAAGGGCGCTCTGCAAACTAATGTTAAGTAGTATGCAACGGAAGGTGGAAGCATGATCGAGTTTTCATCCCTACACAACCATTCCGAGGATGGTAGTCAGCTTGACGGGTTTTCTCCCGTTGAGGAGTATGTGGCTGCGGCAGCTAGGTTGGGGCATCGTGCGGTTGGGTTGACTGACCACGGCGGCATGAACGGCCTGAATCGTCTCATTACCGCTGCGAATAAGGCGGGCATTACGCCGGTTCCTGGCTGTGAACTGTATATGGCTCCCGATAACCCGTTGGGTGCGCGCGTTCAGGAGCGCGTGTTCTACGCTGGCGGCGGCGAGGGTGACGTGTCGTCTCGCGGCGCGTACACTCATTTGACGGTGTGGGCGCACAATGATGATGGCGTGCGTAACTTGTACAAGTTGAGCGAGTGGGGGTCTCGTGAAGAGCACCGTGTGACGAAGCATCCGCGTCTTGACGTGGACATTTTGGAGCGGCACAACAGCGGCCTCGTCGTGTCTACGGGGTGCCCGTCGTCGGAGTTGAATACGCGTCTCGCTTTGGGGCAGGTGGATGCGGCAGTCAAGTACCTGGACCGTATGGTTGAGATTTTCGGTGACCGCATTTTCTTTGAGGTCATGTTTCATGACATGGCGTTGGAGAAGCAGCTCATCCGCGCGCAGATGCGTTTGCGTTCCCAGTTGGAGGGACGCTACGGTAAGGGTGTTCTGCGCTTGTTGGCGACGAACGACGCTCATTACACGCGGCCCGAGCAGGCTGTGGGACATGAGCAAATGCTGTGCATGAACACAGGGTCATCCATGTACGACAAGACCGTTGACGAGGGCGGTACGAGGTTCGCGTTTAACGGTAACGGCTACTATATGAAAACCGCTGACGAAATGTACGCTGCCCTGCGCAGCGGCGGGTTCAGTGACGATGACGCGAAAGCGGCCCTCGCTGGCACGAGCGTTATCGCTGAAATGTGCGAGGGCGGGTTCAGCGTGGTCGAGTACGACCAGCACCGCAGGCCGAGCATCGACCTTGGCGGCGAGGACGAGACGGCGTATTTGGAGCGTATTGCCCGCGAGGGCATTAAGGTCCGCTATCCGCGCGCAACGGAAGAAGATTTGCGTGTCATTGACGAGCGTATCCGTGAGGAGATGGCGGTCATTTCTGACGGCGGTTTCGAGCAATACTTCCTCATCATTCAGCACGTGGTCGAGTACGCTAACCGGAACTTTAGTGTCCGCGACAAGCACGGGAATACTCTCATGTATGCGGTTGGGTGGGGGCGCGGTAGTGCTCCCGGTAGCCTCGTCCTCTACCTGATTGGAGGCACCAACGTGGACCCCATCAAGTACGGTCTCCTGTTTGAGCGTTTCTTGTCCGACGGTCGAGGCAACGTATCGAAGGTTGTTGTGGGTGAGCGCGCGTGGCTTGTTCCGTCTGCTGCTATGATTTTGTTGGAGGATGGGACTCGTAAGCGGTGCATGGACCTCGTGTTTAAGGGTGACGAGTTGGGGCGCGAGCCGGACGTGTTGGACGATCATGCTCTTGACGCGTATCCGCTTGTTGGCGAAGATATTGCCGCCTAACCTTTACGAGCAAGCCGAGCGTGTGGCGCAACACAGCACGCAATCAACCGTAAACGCACCCAGTGGTGCAGAAAGACGTTAACGAGCAAATGACAGCAAAGAAAACAACAACCAGCAACCCCAGTGACGCGCCTGTGGATGGTAGCAAGGTCACCGATTTGACGACGGCGTATAGGCCGCGCACGTTCGACGAGGTTGTGGGCCAAGACGCCACAGTGAAGGGTGTGCGAGCGTATGTTGCGAAGGCCAGGGCCGCTCACGCGTCGGGCAGCACAAACTATCCTCATGGCCTCCTGTTTAGCGGCGAGTCTGGGTGCGGTAAGACGACACTCGCGTTCATTGTGGCGCGCGCCCTCGTGTGCGAGAACATTCAACCCGGCTACAACCCGTGTGGTGAGTGCGACTCGTGTCTGTCGGTGTACGATTACGAGACGGGCGAGAGTAACCCGTTGTGCGCGAAGCGAGTGATCGCATCCACTGGTACCGCGAACATGTCCGCTGTCGGCGATTTGATTAGTTACACGTCTGTCCGATCTCCTCTCCCGTCTGGGTTGAAGATCGTCATTATTGACGAGTGTCACCGTATGAGCGCCGCCGCTCAGGACGCGCTGCTGGGTGAGTTGGAGGACGAGAACAAGGCGCGCGCTAAGGGCACGATTTGGATGTTCTGCACGACCGAGGCGAAGAAGGTGCAGCCTGCGGTGATGAACCGCACGACACCTTACGTCATTAAGGGCGTGTCGGATGAGAAGATGGTTCCACTGTTGCGTCGCGTGGCCGATCAGGCTGGCGTGAGCGTTGACGATCAGATGGTGGACACCGCCGTGTTTTATGGTGGCGGTAGTATTCGTAGCGCGTTGCAGTATTTGGGTCAGTTGGCGGACGGTTTGCCTCTCGCTTTGCCTAAGTCTCTTGATTTGTTTGAGGCGATTTTGCGGGGCGACATGCGCGCGGCAGTCAACGTTTACGCGGAGGACGAGGCGGGCGGTGTTGAACTTTCTAAGCGTTTGCATAGCCATTTCGCTCAGGCGCGCAACTATTTCCTAGAGTTGAATGATAAGGTTCCCGTCGAGGAGCGTCAGCATAAGCCGCCGATTTACGATCAGGCGCTCTTGCGCAGTGGCCTGGTTGGGCTTGAACCGTTGTTGGATTGCATGTGCATGTTGTCGTCTGCCCTGGTTGACTACATGAAAACCGGGTACGGTGGGGCACTAGAGGACGTTGTGACGACTGGGTTGATTCGTTCGTTGGGTGAGGCGCGTAAGAGCGCTGCTCAGCGTCGCGCGAAGGCCGCCGAGTCGGGGTCTCGCCCCGTGCCTGGCAAGTAGCTGGCGGCCTCCTGTAGCTTGCTGTCCGTCAATGTTTCCGTGTTTTCTGCGGGGCGTTGGCGGCAGTTTGCTTTTCAGGATGGCGCGTGTTATTTTGCTGTTAGACATGTAAGAATTATTGAGTGTAGCCGCGTTTTCTACCGGCCGCATGAGAGCGTGAGGGGTTTCCTGTATGGGTATGGTCGTCGATAGCATCAGCTATCATAAGATTGGTTCGCCGCCGGACGTGGACACGGACTTCCCGGAGGCAGTTCGCGATGCCATCTACTACGATTACCTTGTGGGCGAGTGGGGGCGTGAGAATGTTGCTCACGTGACCACGTTGGGTACCATTCAGGCGAAGAAGGCCATTGATGCGGCTGCGAAAAACTATCGTATTAGTGTGGCCGAGGCGACTGCCGCGAAGAAGCTGCTGCCCGATAAGATGGAGGGCACGCTCGCTGACTTGCTTGCGTCTAACAGTGAGGTGAGCGCACAGTTTGACAGGTTGAAAGAACGCAACCCGCGCTGGGAGGACGCGCTGAAAGCTGCCGTCCAGTTGGAGGGGCATGTCAACCAGTATGGCGTTCACGCGGGCGCTGTCATTATTTCTAACGACTCGCTTGTGAATCACTCGCCCGTGCGGTGGAACCGTCAGGGTGAGCGTATGGACATGGTGTTGCAGTACACGTACCAGGAGTGTGAGGCTCTGGGTCTCATTAAGTATGACTTCCTGGGGTTGGATACTCTCGGCATTTTGCAGGACGCGGTGCGTTACGTGCTAGATGGCAACGATGGTGAGGGTCCGAATCTTGTTGCTCTCGCCGAGGGTGACATGGATGATGAGCGCGTGTATCGTGAGATTTTCCAGCCCGCTCACACGATTGGCGTGTTCCAGTTCGGCACGTCGGACACGATGCGTGAACTGCTACGCATGATTCAGCCCACATCGTTTGGTGACTTGGCTGCGGCTACCGCTCTTGGTCGCCCTGGCCCTATGGAGATGGGTTCGCACATCATGTACGCGGACAGGAAGAACGGGCGCGCACCCATTGAACCTATCCACAAGGACTTTGTGGGGTCTCCGTTGGAAGAGATTTTGGGTCCGACGTTTGGCTTGCCCGTGTACCAGGAGCAGGCCATGCGCGCCGCGCGCGCCCTGTCTGGGTTCAGCGCGCGTGACGCTGACGTGCTGCGTAAGGCGATGGGCAAGAAGAAGGCCGACGTGATGGAGTCGCTGCGCGTCAAGTTCATTGACGGCGGCATCAGCAACGGATATAGCCGTGAGGCCATGAGCGCGTTGTGGGAGTATTTGGCTGCGTTCTCTGGATACAGTTTCAACTATTCTCATTCTGTCGCGTACACGATCAATAGTTACCAGTGCGCGTGGATGAAATGCTACCACCCTGTTGAGTTCATGAGCGCGCTACTTCATTCCGCGTTGAAAACGGGTAGCAAGAAGAGCGCCGACAAGGACAAGCTGCGCATTTACTTGGCCGAGTGCAAGCGCATGGGTATTCGCGTTCTCGCCCCTGACGTGAACAAGGCTGGCGTGACCGTCACACCTGACGCGGCTAACCGTACGATCTACTACGGTCTGGCTGACGTGGGTAACGTTGGCGTTGATGAGGCTGAGGCGATTATCCGCGAGCGCAAGAGCGGGGCGTTTACTGGCGACGATTTGGACCAGACGATGTTGCGTGTGCGTGCGTGTGGCGTGAGGTCGCGCGCGGCTGTGGCGCTGGCGAGTGTTGGCGGTTTCGATAGCGTGCGCCCTAATCGTGGAGCGGTATTGGCTGCGGTTGAGTCTGCGTGGTCTGCGTCCCGTAGGACGGTTGATAACGCTGCCGCGTTTGGTGGCGGCGGCGACCTGTTTAGTGCGTTTATGCCTGGCGAGGTGCCGGACCCTTACGCTGATGTTGCTGACGTGTCGTTTATTGATCGTTTGCGTGGCGAGTATGAGTATATGAATACGTTTGTGTCTGGTTTTCCGACTGATCGCGTGGGTGAGGGGTTTGCTACGCCTGGCTCGTTGGAGAGGCGTTCTGGCCGGTGGTTTGATGCGTTGTTTACTGTGACGAACATGGTGGAGAAGGGTTCTAAGGACTCTAAGTACATGTTGTACACGATCAGTGATGGCGTGAGTTCTTTGGCGGTTCGTGAGAGCGATGCTATGAAGCGGCAGGCGCGTAAGTTGGAGATGATGTTGGGGTTCCGCGAGTCTTTTAAGGCTGGTGGTCCGCAGGGGTTTGTGAGGTCTCTCGATCATACTGACCGTCTGATTTTGGCTGACATGTTGGTGGTTCCGATGCCGCGTTTGGAGATTGGGCGCGTGTATTGGGGTCGGTTCAATGTTGTGCGCGGGTGGGGTGATAATGCTGAGCCGCGTGTGGTGTTGTCGTCGTATGATGAGGTGCCGTTGAGTGCGGATGGGTCGTATGCGCATCGTTTGGTGACGGTGCGGGGTGAGTCGGGTGTGCCGTCTCCGTTGCCGTCTGGTGGCGGGCATGATTTGTGGACTGCGAGCGTGGTTCGCGGCCCTCGTGCGGTGAATACTGTGGCTGGCGTGTCGTTCCGCGATTTGTCTGATGGTGACGTGATGTTTGAGTTGTTGTATTCGGCGCTGTTTGCGTGTGGGTTTGAGGCTGCGCGCGTGTTGAGTGAGTGCGGTCAGTTGGAGTCGGCTCCGGTGAAGCGCCCTGTGAGTGTTCGTGTTCCGCGTGAGATGCAGGTGCCGTCGGTCGCTGAGTCGTTTTCTGCCGGGTCTGCGCGCGTGTTGCGTGAGGGGTTGGGTGTTGTTCCGGTGTCGTCGTTGATGGTTCCGGTTGGCGCGTCTATTCCTGATTTGCCGTCGGACGATTTCTTGGCTGGTTTTGAGCGGTCTGCTTTTGATCGTGGTAAGTATTCGCGTAAGCAGTGAGAGTGGAAGAAGGGGGGTTAGCTGTGGGTCTTGTTCGCGGCCGTGTTGGTGTTGATGGTCGGAGTTTGGGGGATGCGCCTATTCCGGGCGTGCGCTCGCGTGCGGGCGTTCACGGTACGTCCGAAAGCAACGATAGTGTCTCTACACGTGTAGACGACGATGTTGTGGATGAGCCAACGGGCGTTGAGGGGGCGCTTGACGACTGGGAGGACGCGTCCTACGACGAGGCCGACATGTGGGACGAGAGCGCTCCCGTGGAGGATGACTGGGATGAGCCTCCCGCCGACGGTGATGCTTTCCCTATCGAGGGGGAACCAGCCGAGAGTGCTCCCACCCACAGCGACACAACCAGGGCCGCTACCGCCGACGTGACCCTATCCACAGACGACGTGGCCGAGAGTGCGCCCGAGAACACCTCAGATGAGCCTGTGGCAGCCAAACGTGCCCCGTTTGGCACCTGTGTCCATTCTATCGCTTCTCGGGCCGCTACGGGCCGTTTGGGAGTGTTTTTTAACCCGGTGGCGCGCTTCCACGAACTGTCGGCGAAGGACGCGGGTGGGGCTGCTCCCGTGTCCACCGTTCGCGCGTCCGAATCATCGTCTCGCGCCGCTGTTCGTGACGGCGACGCGGGCGATAGCGAGTTCGATACCGAGAGCGAGTTGTACCCCGCCGTTGAGGATGATGCCGAGGGCGAGTTGCCTCCTGTGGGCGACGAGGCCGATGGTGACATGGCGGGCGACATCGAGGGCGACTCGCTGGACGACAGTAACGAGGAAAGCACGGGCGAAGCTGAGGATACTAAGGGTGGCGCGTCGAGCGCCGCTGCGAAGCGCGGCTCTCGTTCTTCTGGTCGTGGTGGTCGCGCCGTTCGCGTTTTTGTGTCGGCGTGCCGCCGCGTTCTGGGTGTCGTGTTGTGGCCGTTGTCGTTTGTGTCGCGTTTCGTTTCGCGCTTGGTTGCGCGTCCGTTGGCGTTTGTGGTGCGCGTGTTGTCTCGCGTCCCGGTTGTTGGCCGCTTGGTGCGTCTTGTTGGCGGTTTGCCGAGGCGTGTTCGTCGCCTGTTGCGTCTTGTGGCGTGGTGTGCGGTTGTGTGTGGCGTGTTGTTTGCGTTCGGGTGGCGCCCTCCGTTTGTTCCGGTTTCTTCCGGCGTGGCTGGCGTTGATTTGCCGGATAGCGGGCATTTGAGCGTGTCCGCGTGGCGCGTGGACGGCGAGTTGGTGAATGTTCACGTTGTGAATGATGGTGAGACTGTGGTTGAGGGTGAGAGTGTGGAGGTTCGCGCGTCTGCGTGGGTTCCTTTGTCTCGTTTGCCGTGGAGTCTCGTAACCCGTACCGATGGAGGGTCGTGCCTGGCGGATATTGATGTCGTAGATGTTGAGGATGAGGCTGATTTCGTGTTTTCTTGCCCGGCTGTGGGCGGTTTTGGTGAGTCGGTTGTTCCCGTTAGTTCGAGTTTCGGTGAGTAATGTTGTTGGGCGCGCGGGCGCTGGATTGGACGTGTTGAGTTGAGCGTGTATGTGACGAACAGTGCGAAGGGGCATCGTGCGGCTGACGCGGTGGAGCGTTTGCTGCGGGAGTCTGACGGTGGTAATGCTGGCCGTCGCGTGTTTGGCGCTGCCGGTGCTGCCGCGTCGCATTACCAGGATGGCGCGTTGAAGGCGGGGGCGGATCAGGCGTATGTGTCTGCGTGGCGTGACGCGTGCGAGGCGACAGGCGAGGCGTTGAGCCGGTGGGCGCGTTCGCGTGAGGATGCGTGCCTGGTGGAGAGCGTTCGCTTGCGTCCTGGTAAGGATGTATCTTTCGTTGGCGACCCTGATTTTCATGGTGTGGACCCGCATTGGGGCGTGGACCACGTGTTGATTGTTGGTTCTGCCGTGTTTTATATTGATTCGCGTCCCTGGTCGAAGAGGGCGGCGTACAAGTGGGTGGACGGCGTACTCATGTCCGGTAAGGATGAAGCTGACGAGCCGATGCCGTTCGTAGTTGCGAACGCTGAGGCTTTCGGTAGCGTGATGCCGGACGATTATGTGCGCACTCAGATTGTGCATTGTCCGAGTGAGAAGTTTAGCGTGGTGGCGCATGAGCGTGCGTGGTTTGAGGCTCCCGTTCAGGTGTGTGATAGCGAGCGCTTCATTAAGCGTGTGACGATGCTTGTTGACGAGCAGTTGTCGGAGTATCAGAAGGGCTTTTTGGACGCGGCCGTTGTCGCTAAGTACGCGGTGCGTGCAACGAAGCCTTACGATAAGTTCGCGCAGTTGAGGATGAAGCTGTGAGCGCTGGCGGTGACGCTCGCAGCGCGCCCGTCGTGGTTGTTCCGCCGTCCGATACTGGTAGCGCGTTGGGACGTAAGATATACGCTTTGTTGGTGGGTGGTCGCCGGTATTTTGGGAGCGCGGGCGCGTCGTTGACGCAGGTTCTTGACAACCCTGAGCAGGATAGCGAGTTTGGTCGTAGCGTGGTTCAGGTGGGGTTGGATGCTGAGCGTTCTACGTCGCAGTTGATTCGCCGTTGGATGGCGGACAAGCCTGATGTCGTGTTATGCGATAGCGTGCATGTTCGAGGCCATGGCGGCAACGAGGACGGGGACACGGACCACGTGTTGTTGTGTGGCCGTAGCGTGTTGTTGGTGGATACGAAGCGGTGGAAGTCTCGCCGTAAGTATTCTTTCAGCGAGTCTGGCATGGTGTTGAGGTCTGGGCGCGCGTTTGCTGGCGGACGGCTGGGGATGCGTGGTGCGCTTGGTATTTGGCGTAAGCACATGCCGGGGTGCCGGGTTGATGGCGTAGTGTGCGTGAATAGTGAGCGCGTTTTTGTCGTGTACGATGCCGCGTGGAAGCGTCAGCCGTTTCGCCTGGTAACGGTGGAGCGCCTGGTTGAGCAGTTGGATTACTGGTATGGTCGCGCTGATCGTGGGCGCGTGGAGTGTGACGTTGTGGCGCGCGTGGCGGCCATGTGTGTGAAGCCGTATGACGCGGTGCGCGTGCTGTTTGGTGGGTCGCCTCGGGAGATTGGTCTCGTGTGAACGCAGCGCGCCGCTGTTCGCGTGTTTTGTTGGCGTTATACCCTTGTTTTTTGGTGGTGTGCGCTATTGGTGTGATGTTATTAGATTTGTTTCGGTGACGTGAAGGAGTCATTGTGAGTTTCATTGTGCAGGACCGCGAGAAGGCTGAATTGATCGCGGAGCGTTTGCAGGCGGTTCAGCTTTTCGGTAGCTCGTTCCAGTTGACGGTCGAGCAGTACGTTGAGGGCGTTAACGCTGAGCAGATTGGTGGGGGTATTCTCCCTGATTTGCCGGAGCTGATCGACGCCGCTTACCGTGACGTGAAGTTCAATGCGCGCACGGGCAAGTTTGAGTTTGTTCCCGAGGGCGTTATTCTCGCGGAAGAGGCTGAGCGTGGCGTGAAGTCTCTCATTGAGGAGCTGAACGTGCGTGCTGACATTATCATGCTACAGGGTATGGTTCGCGTCGCCGAAAGCGAGGGGCGCATTGAGCGCGATAGCCTGTTGGCTATCAATGACGCTTTGGAGCTGGTGGATATTTACCAGGAGGACGGTTCTGACCAGATTAGCCTGGGCGAGAAGGTTGTTCGTGGTGGCCGCCGTTTGAGCAAGTCTCAGTCGAGCAAGGGTCGCCCTGTTGCTGAGGCCGCGCTTATTGAGCTGTCGTCTGCCCCTGACCTGTTTGGTGACGGCACGATTACGTTGCGTGCTGGCGACCTGATGGACTACGACACCTCGTTCGTTGAGTTGGTTCGTGAGGCGTTGAGCGAGTGATCGCATAAGCTGGCCACTTGTCGGCGGTTAGTGTAAGGGGCGCGTCCTGGTTTCTGGCTTGTATGGCCGGAACGTTGGGCGCGCCCCCTCGTGTTTGTTTTTGTCGTCGTTTCCGGCTATTTGTCTGATAGTTCCTATCTTTTCCGTTACCCGTTGGTTTTCGTTTCGGGGCATGTTGGTTTGGTGGTGTGTGGTTGTGAAGCTGTTGTCTGCTCGGCGCGTGGAGCCGGTTCCGTCGCGGTGTATTGAGGTTGATTCCCCTCGGCGTTTGTTTACGGTTGGGCGCGGTGGTAACGCGTTTGTGTCTCATAATTCGGTGACTCAGCGCACTATCGTGTTTGCGACGATTCTGCGTTCTGACAAGTATCGTTTCCTTGGCGTTGACATGAAACGCGTGGAGCTGAGCGCCTATAGGAAGTATTCGCACGCCGTTCTTGGTGTTGCGACCGATTTGCCGGATGCGACGACGACTATCCAGTTTGGTGTGCGTACCATGATGGAGCGTTACGAGGAGATGGAGCACATCGGCGCAACCGATTATTTCGGCACCGAGGATCACGGTCCTGCGCTGTTGATTATGGTGGACGAGTGGGCGCAGTTGACGGGTAAAGAGGCTGGCAGCGGCGATGAAGCGAAGGACCGCCAGCAATTGAAGGATGAGATTGTTGGTAACGTTCAGCAGATCACGCAGCTTGGTCGTGCGGCTGGTGTCATTATGATTGTTGCGACGCAGGAGCCTCGCGGCGACATTCTGCCGAAAGTCATTACCGGCAACTTGGCGGCGCGCGTTCAGCAGGGGCGCGTGCGCCAGACGGTGACTCAGATGATTTTGGATGACCAGGCGATTGAGGGTGCGCGTGTTTCTGCGTCTCCGAAGGGGCGCGCGTTCGTGGCGGCGCACGGTAACCGTATTGGTCACATGCAGTCATTCTTTGCAGACCCATCGTGGCTGGACGAGGTGTTGGCTTCTATGGGTAAAAACCCGGATGGTACGCCGTTGGATGGGTCCGCATCTGTCGAGGGTGGAGCTGCGGAACCGCAGCCGATTCTTGGCGGCGGCGAGCGTGAGGAAAAGTATGACCCGCTGAGCGATTTTGACGCTGACATGGACGCGTTGATCGGGCTGGGTGAAGATGAGGACTTTTAGCGCATAACGCCCCGCTGTCGTAATGGGTGGGCGTTTGCCCCGCGCCGCCCCGCTGCCAGTTGGCTGTTCGCGTGTGTGCGGCGACCGTTTGGCGGCGGGGCGGCGATGTTTTTACTGCGTGTGTGGCGATTTGACTGCCATGTTGCGCGCTTGTTATTGTTGTGATATGGGATAGAGGGGCGCTTTGTGCGCCTCACCGTCACGCCGCCCAAACGGGCGGGGTGCGCGGGGTTGGCTGAAAGGTGTTGATGGGGCTTGTATTCTGGTGAACCACTCATTGAGGTGAGCCGTGACGGCGTGGGCATTTTGTCCGATAGCGTATTGCAGAAGATTGACTGCAAGGGCGCGCGCGGTGAAAAAACGATTAGCGCGACGTTGATGACGGCGCTAGAGGGGTGCCGCGCTAGTTGGGTAGCGAACGCACTCGTGTTCCCGGAGGCTATCGAGGAACCTGCCGATAACGCGAAGAGGCGCGGCTCACTGTTCCACAAGGTGATGGAGGACTTTTATCACCTCGCACCGGAAGAACGCAGCGGGCAAACGTTGCGCGAGACAGCCGTGAACGTGTTGGATAGCGACGAGTTCAGGGACTTTCAGGCGAATGATGACGCTCTTAGGTGGCTTGATGAGGCTGTGCGCGGCTACCTGAATGTTGACCGTGACCCTCGCCGCGTTAACATTGCTGATTGGACGACGGATTGGGGGCGCACCGTTCCAGGTTTGGAAGTGGCGGTGTCGTGGAAGCCGGAGGGCGTGAAGCGTAAGTGTTTCGGCTTCATCGACCGTTTGCAGGAATGGCAGGGCAAACTGTTCATCGAGGATTACAAGACGAGCCGGAAGGCGAAACAGTACAAGTTCAACCCGGCGCGTCCTGACGCGGACCCTGAGCACGGTTTGGGTGGCGCGCGTCAGCAGGCGTTTTACACGCTGATGATTGAGCAGGCTGAGCGTGATCGTGGTTCCGGTCGTCCGGTTGCGGCTGCGCGCCTGATTTTTCCGCTCGCTGACGGTGGTGTGAGCGTGAAGGTGGAGGATATTCACGCACCGGGTTTCCGGGAGAAGGTCGTGCAGGATGTTCGTGCGACTGATGAGCGGATGGATGACCTGCATAGGAGCGAGTTCGCGGAGTTTAAGCCTGGCGTGTTGTGCGCGTGGTGTCCGTTGGTGAAGTTGTGTCCGGCGGCGGCTGGTTTGGAGTCGCGTTTTACGGCTGAGAAGTTCGTGAAGGCGCGCGAGGGTCAGCCTGAGTTCGCGGATTATGGGTCTGCGATTGTTCGCGGACGTTAAGTGAGAGCAACGCCCTCCATCTGCGCTTGTGTGTGTCGCCCTGGGCGCTGGTGGAGGACGCGTTTGCTATTGTCGTGTTGTTTCCCCCTTGTCTATTGCTGTGGCGCGGGTTGTATCGGAAGTGTGAGGGTGGTTTGTTGTGCATCTGTTGACTGTCGGTGAGGCGCGGGAGCGTTTCGGCGTGTCCCGTTTGGGGTTCATGGGTGTGACGCACGCGTTGAGTGCGGTTACGGTTGCCGGGGTTGCGATTGGGTTGTTTCCTCGCGTTGTGACTGACTTGTGGGATGCGCCGACGTTGGTGCTGGTGTTGGGGTTTGTTGCGTCGGTGGCCGGGTGGAGCATGGTGCCAGACTTGGATAATACGAGCGCGCGTGCAATTAGCGACCTTGGTCCTGTAGGTAAAGTATTGTCTTTCCTGTTTCGCGAGTCGTCATCGCTTGTTCAGGGTGTGATGGCGACGAAGTATGATCGCAGGTCTAACAATTTCCCGGACCCTCACCGTGGATTGTGGCATACGATTGTTGGCGCGTTGATTGTTGGCGGCTTGGTGTGGTTGGCCGTGAGCGCGACTGTTGGTTCTGTGACTGTTCAGGGAATGAGCGTCGGCGTTGACGTGTTGTGCGCATCCCTGTTCGTTGGTGTGAGTTTTCATTTGGCGGTGTCGTCACTGTTTAAGAAGGCAGCGGACAGGGTGAAGCGAGGCCTGGGTTTTTTGGGCGATGTGGCGGCGTTTTTGTTGTCGCTTGCTGCGGGGTTCGCTGTGGTGTGGGTTGGTTCCGGCCAGTCGCTTGTGTGGGTTCCTGTTGCGACTGTGGTGGGTATGTTGATTCATGACCTGGGGGACACGTGTACGACGAGTGGTACGCCGTTGTTTGCGCCGTTGGTGAAGATTCGGGGTAAGCGGTGGTACACGATTCGTCTTACGTCTATTAAGGCGGGCGGTGAGGTTGAGACGCATGGTATCGCCCCGCTGCTGGGAGCGTGTGCGCCTGCGGCGTTGGCGTTTGCTGTGTGGCGTGTGTGGCCGCTGCTTGCCTCTCTCACGTGAGCGTCTACCGTTTCGACCGTGCGGAGCGTCGCCTCTCTCTATTTTTGAGGGGCGGCGTTCTTGCTTTTGCCACCATTTTGTAGGGGTGTATGCGGCAGCGTTTCGGTCACGTTGTGCCAGGTTGTGTGTCGTGGTTTTGGCGGGGTTTTGACTGGTCGGCGTGCGAGTGTTATTTTCTACGTATGGCTAAGAGCGTTAAGTATTGCACTGTTAACCCGTCGCATCAGATTCCGGCGTATGGGTTCGTTGTCGAGTGCCCCGTTTGCGGTGGCGAGGTCGTGGAGGGTGATCGTAAAGAGCGCGACGCGGCTATCAAGAAAATGCGGTCGCCCGCCAGCGAGGGTGTGAGCGTTGGCGTGAAAACGGGTGCGGTGAAGCCGCCGAAGCCTGCGCGCCCGCTGTCGTCCGTGTCGTCAAGTCGCCCTGAGCGCATCCCAACAGGTATCGAGGAGTTTGACCGCGTTATTGGCGGCGGCTTCATTAAGGGCATGACATGCTTGTTGGGTGCTCCCCCCGGCACAGGTAAGTCGTCGCTTCTCGCCCACGTCAGTAAGGCAATGTGCAAGTACGGGACCGTGTTGTATGTGTCGGGCGAGGAGAGCGAGGAACAGGTGTATGATCGCGCCGCGCGCTTGAACTCTGTGGACGATAACATTCTGATCGCTCACGAGAACGATCTGAGTGTGATTCTGGGGCACTTGGAGTCGGTGCGACCGTCGTTTTTTGTTCTTGACTCGTTGCAGATGGTCGCCTCTCCCGAGTCGCAGAGTCAGATGGGTAGTGTGGCGCAGTCTCGCGAGGCTACTATCGCGCTGAACAACGTGTGCAAGGACTTGGGTATTACCGCTGTTTTCATTAACCAGTTTACAAAGTCCGGCGAGTTGGCGGGGTCTGAGCAGGCGAAGCACGCGACCGACTGCGTTCTGGTTCTCAGCTCGGACAAGAGTACGCCGTTGAAGTTTTTGAGCGCCGATAAGAACCGTTTTGGCGACACGGGCGAGGTCGGCATCTTCCGGCACACGGAGCACGCTTTTGAGGGCGTGAGTGACCCGTCTGGCGTGTTTATGGAGGACGATGGGGGTGCTCTTCCGGGTACTGGCGTGTCATTCATGGCGGCTGGTAAGAGGATGATTCCTGTTGAGGTGCAGGCTCTCATGGTCGATACCGAGCAGGGGCGTCCTGTTCGTTCGTTCAACGGTATTCCTTTTGGTAGGGGGCAGGTTGCGTGCGCGGTTTTGGATAGTTTCTGTGATGCTAAGTTGAGTAAGCGGGATGTGTTTCTATCGACGATTGCCGGTATTCAGCTCCCGCAGTCCGAGACCTTGTGTGATTTGGGGACCGCTGCCGCTATGTTGTCGTTCCTGCATCGTAAGTCGGATGGCAAGCGTCGCGCGTATATTGGCGAGTTGGCTTTGTCCGGCCGTATTCATGGCATTCACATGATTGAGCGCCGCGTGCGCGAAGCGTTGCGTCTTGGTTTCGATGAGGTTGTTGTTCCCGCCGTTGCGGCGCGGTCTCTCCCGGACCCGTTGCGTGACGATAAGCGTGTGCGGGCTATTGGTTCGGTAAGTGAGTTGGCGGCTTTGTTCCGCTGATGTGTTCCTGTAGCTGTTGGTGAAGGGGTGTTTGTTGTGGGTTTGAGGCGTGCCGCTGGTTTGCGTCCACCGTTGCGTCAGGTGAGTCCTCAGCGGGTTTCCTCACCCGCTGGTGGCGCTGAGAGTGAGCATGAGAGGCGTTCTCGCGCTGCTCCCGGTGAGCGGCTTGTGGACAGTCGGACGGGCGTTGAGTTTTATTCGATGATCCGTATTCCGACCGCCGAGGCTGCTCGGTTGGGGCGCGCTGGTGAGAAGGGTGTGATGAGTATTGCTCAGTTGACGGCGATGAAGCGTAACAGCGCCGATGACGGTTTCAGGGGGTTGTCTGGTGACGATCTTGTGGATTCTGCGAAGCGTTTTCTTGCCCCTGCGCGCGTTCAGTTGTCGGAACGTCAGTTGCGTGAGTTGCAGCGTGAGCGTGCGAGGATGGAGCGTGAGGCTTCTGTAGAGTATGAGCGCGACCAGGCTGAGCTGGATGTTGAGATTGAGAAGTTGGGGCCGTCGAGTGAGTACAAGGAGTATTACGAGAACCCGTCGAACGGTGTGTGATGGTGTTGTCTGATATTGTATTTTAGAGGGGTGCGCTCTCTTGGTTGGCGCTTATTTTAGAGGGGTATTTTATGTTGCGTGTTTTGACGACCAATGCCGGTAAGGTGTTGCTGTTCATGATCGTTGCCGCGTTTGTTCTGGCCGCGTTGATGGTGAATGACTGGAACCCGGTGCAGGCGGTTACGTCGGTGTGGGGCGCTATTTATAGCGTGATCGCCGCCGTAGCCGATTGGTTTGTGTCGATGCCGTGGTTCCGCTCACTTTTTGGCTCGTAAGATATAGAGCTAGTGCGACGTGGCGTGTGTCCGCGTGGCTGGTGCTGTACCGTGTGCGCGCCGGTTGCGCGGCATCTGTCTTGTAGGAAGGATGTTGTAGTATGGGTCTTGGTGTTCCCCCGTCTCATCGCTCTGGCGACGGTTCTGACAGTGACGGTTTTCGTCCTGTCGGTGAGGTGTCGCCGGTTGAGTCTGCGACTCGTGATGAGTTGAGGAGTTTCCTTGCTGGCGGCGAAGTGGAGGAGAAGCCGACACCCGTCGCATCTACACGTGCAGAGATTGACGGGTTGGTTGACCACGCTATCCGCATTGGCGCGTCTGACATTCTGTTGCAGGCAGGCGATAACGTTGCGTTCAAGGTGCGCGGCGACATCGTGCGCGCACCCGAATATGGGACGCTTGGTAGCCTTGACATGGATACGCTACTTGAACAGGCGACGACGAATGTTGATCGCGACCGTTACTCGGACAACCTTGATCTGGACACGTCATACCAGGTTCGTTTCGGTGAGCACGCGGGGCGTAGGCTCCGCGTGAACGTTGCCCGTTCGCAGACAAACCCGATGATGACTTGCCGTGTTATCGGCGATGTTATTCCGTCGCCGGAAGAGTTGGGTGTTGCGCCTATCCTGTACGATTGGGCGAACAGTAACGTTGGGTTTACGCTGATTTGTGGGACTACGGGGTCTGGTAAAACGACCACTCTTGCCGCTTTGTTGAATAAGGCGCGTCAGAGCGCCCCGAAAAATATTGCCACGCTCGAAGATCCCATCGAGTTCGTGTTCCCTAACTTGGATGGCTCTCCTGGGCGTGTGACGCAGCGCGAGAAGGGGCAGGACTTTCGCACGTGGCAGGAGGCAATTAACAGCGTGTTGCGCCAGAACCCAGACATTGCGTTGATTGCCGAAATTAGGGACCACGCTGAAATTAAGACCGCTTTGACCCTGGCGGAGTCTGGTCACAACATTTTGACGACGCTGCACGCGTCGTCGGCGAGTGCGGCGGTAAGTAGGATCATTGCGCAGTTTGAGCCTCACGAGCAGGCAGCTATCTTGAACTCGCTGGCGTCAAATTTGACGGGCGTATGCGTACAGAATCTCGTGCGAAGTCCCGATAAGAGCCAGTATCACCTAGTGCAGTCGATTTTTCCGAACACGCTAGATGCTGCTGAGCTGATCGCCGCTGGCGACGTGCGAGGCATTGAGCGGATGGAACGAGAGGGTGGTCAGTCGATGTGGCAACTTCTCGCTGACGGCGTGCGTGAGGGCAGGTTTAACGCTAACGATGCCAGGTCGCGCGTGCATCCGCGTGACATGAGAACGTTTGACGCGGCTTTGGCGGGCGCGTAAGTCCGCCAGCCGCGCAGTTCACACTCGGCGACAGTGAACCCCCGCCAACTGCCCCGTCTGATGAGGGTTGCCAGTTGGCGGGGGTTGCTCGCTACACCGTCGCTTTCGCGGCGCGAGCGCCTGTCGCGCGCTTTTGCTACTGTTCCTTGTAGGCGTAGTTTCGGGCGCTTTCCGGGGTGATCGCGAGGATGATTCCTGTTGAGTAGTATGGTGCCATCATGTCGATGAGTTTCCCGACTGTGTATGCTTCTTTCGACGTGAGCGCGTTCAGTGGCTTGCATACCATGAGGTCTGCCCGGTTCCTCATGATGCGCCCCGTTGCGAGGGCCGCGTATAGGTCGCTGAGTGTACAGTTCGCGTCGAACTGGTTGAGTGGTGTCGCTCCGTCTGCGTTCGCGTTCCCGGTTGCGTCGATGACGAGTAGTTCCGCGTCCTCTGTGGATGCTGGTTTTTCTGCCGTGGTGAGCGTATTGTAGGTGAGTGGCGCTCCCGGTTGTGCGACGATGACCGTCACGCTACCTGTAATCTGCACTGTATGCCCCTGTGCGGCGTTTTCAGCGCCAGCACGTGCTCCCGGAACGCTGTAGGTGCTTGGTGGCGTCTGAGGGGCTTCTGTGAGCGCTGGGACGGTTCCCTGGAAGGCGTGAGCCACTACGGCGAACTCTGTTCCCATGAGAGCTTCCGCGTCTCGCTGCACTTGTTCGACGATTGCGTGAGCTGACGCAAGCGGGGTTGCTGCTTCAAGAATGTAGTACGGTGCTTCCGGGTCGGTGATTGCGCCGTCTGCCCGGTTTCGTGTTTCTTCTTCCTGTCGGGCGCTGGCGACAGCGGATGCGAGTGCGGCGCGGTCGAGTGCCCCGTCGTCTACGAGGATGACGACGACGCTCGCCCTGTAGTAGTTGACAGCTTCTCCAAGCTCGTTCATGGTTGCGTCGATGATGGCGGGGTTAGCGTAGATGAGGAGACCGTCAACGTCCGGGTCGATTGTTTCGTCTGCAATTCCGTTGCCGAGGGCTTCTATGGTTGGCGCGGTCGCCGTGATTGTCCACGCGGGGATGCGTGCGTTAATCTTCGTGCCGAGTTGTGCTGGTCCGACAACCGCTAGTTTCGCTGTGCTCATTGTTTTCTCGCGTCTCTCTTGCTCTGTTCTTTACCATCTTTTCTTGTGCGCCCGTTTTGGTCTTTTGGTCGCATTTTGTGCGGCTTTGTGGGCGCTTTTCTGCTATTGATTCAATATCGTTTGTTTTCTTATTAAGTGGCGATTGTTAGGGGTTGTTGTGGTTAGTGGAGCGGAGTGTGCGCGTCTTGTGTTTGATGTGCCGGTGAAGCGCATGTTGAACGCGAATCAGCGGCTTCACCACATGACGAAGGCGACGCGCTCTAAGTGGCTGCGTGAGCTTGCCCGCGAGCGTGGCGCGTCTCTGTTCACTGGCGGCGGCGATTGCTCGTTTTTGTTTGATGGCCCCGTTGAGGTGAGTGTGACGGTGTGCCCGACGACGCGTAGTCGCATGGACCCGCCAAACGTGTATCCGTCCGTAAAGGCTCTGGTGGACGGGTTGACGGACGCGTGTTGGTGGGAGGATGACCATTGGCGTTTTCTTCCTCTCATGTCTTTCTCGTATGGCGGTAGGTCTCCGGTGAAGGGGTGTTATCGCCTTGTTCTTGACGTGCGGCGCGTGGATAAGGTGCCGGATGTAGAGGCGTTGGAGGAGTTGTCTGCTGGGGCTGTCGATTCCGTTGGGTAAGTTGGGCTATCGCTCGCGGCCACGGCGACAGTGGCGCTATTTGGTGTGTGTTGAGGTTTTCTTATGATGGGAGCGTGTGGTGGCCGGTAGTGGTGGTGTCCCCGTTTACAATTTTACGAAAACGCTGAAAAGGGGTAGCGTTGTTCGCACACTGGGCAGCGATTTCGTTCTGCCGTTTGCTATCGCGTTTGAGGGGTTGGCTTACGGTTTTGTTGGGTTCCTCGCGTGGAGCCTGCCTATCCTGGTCGTTTTTGGCGTGAAGTTCAGCCTGTGGTATGCGGCTCTCGTGTTTGTGCCGCCTGTGCTCCTGGGGTATGTTGGTACGCTGCGTCTGGGTATTTTCGGTGACCGGAGTATCGTGTCTTTCTTGTCGGCGATGATAACGTTTTTCTTCGTGGAGCCTGCCGGGTGGCTGTCGCTGCGCCCCGTGTCGAAAGAGATGACGCGCGGCGGCGAAAAAGCGAAAGTGCCACCGTCGCGCATGTGGGTGTCTCGCGAGCGCGACTTGGTAAGGTTGCAGGCTGCGCGCGACCAGGCTCTCATCGAGTACGTGTCGTCGTCTAGTGCGGCTGGTAGGCGCGAGGTTGACAAGGTTTTGGGGCGTAAGGTACGATAGTAGAACAGCGACGCGCCATCTCTCTTTACGGCGGACTGGGCGCGTGGATTGAAAATTACAGAGGGGATGAAAAGGTTTCGACAGTGGCCGCTTTTGCCTTGGTGAAGCGAGCCGAGAGGATGTTGTGCGCACTCGCTCTCGTTAATCTCACTGTGCGTGCTCTTATAGGTGCCAACTTGAACAGCACCGGCTTTGTTCTCGCTGCCTGACCTGCGTTAGTGTGGTCTGGTGTAGCGTGAACGCTTGCCCGTCAACCTGCGCTGCGGCCCCGCGCGCGGTGTTTGGCGTCGTCTCAGGGGCCTATGGGAGTCTCCGCTGCTGGCGTGGAGGTTTCCTGCTTTTAGCCAGATGCGCCCGTCCGGTTTGTCTTGTCTGCGCGGACACCGGGGGCTGAGGAAAACATTTCGCGGACTGCGCTCGGAGAAGAACATGGTGACGGCTGTTGGACGCGGGTTCGATTCCCGCCATCTCCACTATTCAAAGGGTGGGGCGAGCTGGTTGGTTGCGCGCATCACAGCGTGAACTGGCGCTCGCTCCGCCCGCTCTTTTCTTTTGCTCACTATCTCGCGCCGGTTCAAGGGGAGGTTGCTTATTGCTCACCGCCCGGCGTTTCTCCGTGGACTTAAAGTACCAGCCGTGGTATCATTTGTCTTGTGAGGCGCGCAAGATGTGCGCCAGAGACCACATGGAAGGAACATAAGTCATGACTAAGCGCAAGGACGCAATCGCTTACGTGATCGACGACAACAGCCCGCACACGCCCAGCGACGCGCTGATTGTCACGTCTTACGGTGGCGGTGACGCCGAGGAGGCGTGGCTGCGTGAGCATTTCGCTGGCCTGTGGGATGACGAGGAGGGTCGCGAGTTCGCGGACGCTCTGCTACAGGGTATGAGCGACATCTACAAGGATGAGTGGACGCCCGACTACGACGTTCTCACGTCTGCTTTCACGGTCCACGTCGCTGAGGTGACGTATGAGGATGATGAGCTGGACGGCGTGGACGGTGGCGTGGACGCTATGATGCGTGAGTGCGCCAAGATGAACCTCAGTGTGGGTGACGCGTCGGTGGGTGAGATTCTTTCTGTCTTGGAGGATATGCTCGGCGATGATGTGATGGAGCGCCTGGGGCTGTAGTCTCTCACCGACAGGTGAGGTTCGCCGCGCAAGTTGGCAGCTTCACCTGGCGGAATAATACGAGGGGGTGCCCGCGTAACCAAGCGCGCGGGCACCCCCTGTTTTGTTTCTCCCCTGATTAGTGTCGCCTTTCCGTTCAGGAGCGCGACGCGCGCTTGCTTGTTGCCGCGACCCACGAGGATGTGGATAACGTCGCGCGGCGTGTCCGTGGAGTGCGCGAGCATGTTCAGGACGATAGGCTCGTTGTCGTCCCGTGCGAGTTCCTTTTTGCGCCAGGCGGGCGTGTTCTTGTGTGCTCCGGCGATTGCGCGTACCGTAGCGTCTTTGTCGTAGGTGAGGGCGAGCGTCGTTTCTTCGGGCGTGTACTCGTGGGATGCGACGCTTCTGCGCACCCGCTCGTCTCCGTGCGTTGACAGGAACGTGAGGTCGTCGGGGTCTGTGTGTTCGTTGTTGGCGGCTGCGAGTGCCACGTCCGCGTCGCTGTCGCGTGCGGCGATGGCGAGGATACGCGGGTCGTTTGTTTCTTCTGCGTTTGTGATGCGCACCCACGGCTCCTCGTCCTCCGCGAGAATCATGCGCATGTCGAGCGTGAGGGTGGGGTTTCTAGCTGCGCGGATGCGTACCCACATGTCTGCGTCTCGGATGAGTGCGTGGAGTGTGTCTTGTGGCGTGTGTGGGTTGCTTGCGACCACCATGCGCACCTCCCTACTCTTATGTGTGGCCGAGATTGAGAGGAGTTGCGGGTCGTCGCATTTGCGTGCGGCCTGCTTAACAACCTGCGCGTCCGCGTCGCTCATCCCCTTGTTGACTTGTTCTCGCGTTGCGTGCTCGTGCGCGATGGCGTAGGCGCGCACAAGCGGGTTTGGGTCGGATACGAGCATGTGGATGGTTTCGGCCATTGTTTCGCCGCGCATGGCGACGAGCATACGGGTGCGCGACCACTGGCTGTGTGCGAGCGTATGGAGCGTGCGACCGTCCAGGCGACGCCGGTATGCCGAGTCTGGGTGTACTGGACGTCGAGCGTCACTGCGCCGCGTGCGCTCATCGTCATCAACGAGGATGCTCCCTTTCAGTTCCATAGGTGACGGTTCGCGGCCTACCGTGTCGCGTAGGTACTTGTGCGCCTGTCTCAGGTTCTTGAAATGCGGCGCGTCTGGGATGTTGCAGCGCTCTTCTGGTTCGCGGTTGCGTTCGCCGTTGGGGTCGCTGGTGCAGGCGGCGACCATGCCGGTGCCGGGGCCTTCTTGGATGATGTGGTAGATCACGTGCTTCTCTCCGTCTCGGTTGTTTCCGCTCTCACCCTCTTGTTTGAGGGGTTTCCTCTATTAGTTCGATTGTATCACGGTGGGTGTAGTTTCTGCTATTGGTGGGCTATTTGCTTCTTAGTATTGTACGTTGCACCCCGTCTGGCTTATTGTCTTTCGGCGGGGCGTGAGTGTGAGGGTGTTTTCTGGTGGCTGATACTGTTCTAGTTGATTCTACGCTGATTGGCGTGTCGTTGGATGGGACGCAGACTCCCGTTTTCTACGACTCTCATTCGAGCCAGGCCAACAATGGCGGCAACGTGACGACGTTCACGGGCACTCAGGGTAGCGGTAAGACAATGGCTACCGAGGGCGTGATGGTCGCCGACGGGTACAAGCGCAAGACTGTTTTCGGTATTTGTCCGAAAGGTGACCTCGCGTCGATTGCCGAGCTAAACGTTCAGTTGGGCGGCCACTGGGTGAAAGACGATGCGGGAACAATCATGTCAAGAGGACCGTTGGGCGTGGTGCGCGTGTGGGACTTGTCGGCATCCGAGAGTGTGGGCGCTTTGGACCCGATGCGCCTGTCTGGCAAGCGCGAGGACCAGATGGAGCTTCTTGTCGGCGTGTTGCAGATTCTTTTCGACAACGGCGCGACACTCACAGATACCGTCATGGCGGCCATCATGGCTTACGCGCAGGACATGCTAGACCGTGAACCGTATCCATCGCTCACTATTCTGACGCGCACTCTCTCGTATGCGCCCGATGAGAGTGTCCGAACAATCGGAAAGCTCCTAACCGCGATTTCGCAGACCTCTTTCGGTCGCGTACTGTTCGCCCCTCTGGTTAGTACGGCGAAGCCCGCCGTAAGCGAGGCGAGCGGCACGATCATTGCTACCATGCGTGGCGTGGCGCTCCCCTCTGACAAGCCCAAGACCACCGAAGAGAAAGTCAGCGTCGCCCTCTTGTACGTGCTCGCTTGGTACGTGCGATACCTGATGTTCCGCCTGCCTACTGAGGTGAAAAAGACGCTGGTGATTGATGAGGCGCACATGATGACGAAAACCGAGCAAGGTCGCAACCTCATCCACAACACCGCGCGCATGGGCCGGTCGCGTAACGTTGCGTTGCTTCTCGCGTCGCAGCGTGCGAGTGACATTTCGCTGTCCGACAGTAACGGTGAGGGCGGTATCGAGAACGCGTTTGCCTACAGGTTTCAGTTCCGCACGGATAAGAAAGAGGCCGCGAAGTTCGTGAAAGACGCGGGATTGCCAGAGGGTGAGGGGTACGATTCGGCCATCGCGTCGTTCCCTGGCGGTAAGGGTAGGTGTATTATGGTGGACCGTTTCGGGAAGCCCGCGATCATTGATGTGTTCATTCCGCAGGAGTGGTTGGATGTGTTTGGTACGAACCCGGAGGAGATTCGTGCGCGCCGTAAGCGTGCCGCATCGCAAGCCAAATAAGTATGCGCCCGAGTGTCGTCTCACCCCCGCGCGAGGCGACACTTTATGCACTCAGTAAACAGTTGACAGCGTATTATGAAGCTCCGCCGGTAGGACACCAAAGACATGTCTCTACCGGCGGAGCTTCACCGTGTGCGCGCTACGGCACAAGCCGCGTTACTTACGCGCCCGCGTGGAATGTTCGCGCAAGCACATCCTCCTGCTGCTCGCGTGTGAGCTTCACGAAGTTCACGGCGTAGCCACTGACCCTCACCGTCAACTGCGGGTACGCCTCCGGGTGCTCCATCGCGTCGCGTAGCGTGTTCTCATCGAGGACGTTCACGTTCGCATGGTATAGCCCCTTGGTGCCGCCCGCCGCGTCCCGAGCCTGTTTCATGGATTGTAGTCGCTCATCGTATGTCATTACTGGCATGTTACTGCCCCTCCCTGTTTCCGTATCTCTCTTGTACCGGCACGTCCACGTTCACCCTGTGGTGTCGTATCGTTCGCTCATTCAATAACACCCATAGGGGAACCAGTCGCGCCCCTGATGCTCCGCCCCGCTCGGGCATCGTAGCATCCTCGAAAAAGAACACAAGTGCGACGCTAACGCGCCCCGCTCACGGCCTAGCGGAACGCCAGACGAACCCCACACCCACGCGCACGGCACCCCCCACACACCACAACACGCCCCACAAGACAATACCGCACCGTGAGACACGCACACGAACCCCCGCGCCGGGAGCATATTATGCGACGCTGCGCATGGCGGGCGCATAAACTATCCAAAAATGCGGGGGCGATACCTATGGTCGGCGCATAACCACCCGCCAGGCAACACAACAAGAAAACGGGACCAAAAACGACAACAGCGGCGACGCGCTCGGGCGAGCGAAAGAGACAACAACGGGGCGAGAGGGTAGACGAATGGGGCGGGCACCCCCAGGAAGAGGAAGCCCGCCCCACACGATAGCGGCGAGAAGAAACCCCGCGCACGGCAGCGTTTTAGTGTAGTGACGTAAACAAGCCTGACCTGTCCTCCCACGTCACCGGCAAACCGTCCTCGCCGTGTGACCAGACGGGCACTACCTTCACGTAGTCGTCTAGCCCCATCTCGAAGCAGATACGCTCCAGCGTGTTCATGGTGCGCCTGCGCAAGCACACCCACACGACGCTCTCAAACATGCTCCGCCCCCCAGCATCCGCATAAGCCGCAAGGCTCTCACGGAACGAATCTGGCTTATGGCCTAGTTCGACCTCCACGGCAATACTACGCGCAGAACCATCCTCCCCGCGCAGGCGAGGCACCACCAGGTCAGGCAGGTGGAACGAAATCGCATCCAACTGCGGGTCACGCAACGGAATAAACATGTGCTCGTTGCCAGCACGCAGCTCGGGAGACAGCACACCGGAAGCTGCGCCACCGTTAGCAGCCCACTCGCTGAAAGCGTCCACCCTGGCTGCGCTCAGCACGCGCACAACCTCCTCGCGGGTTGCGGTCGCCTTCCCCAGCAGGTGATACTTGCTACGGTTCATCTCACGCTCAGTCACGAACCCACAGCCCACGCTCAGCCCGCCGCTCACGGGGTCCACGCGGCCACGCAGCGGCCACTCGTCCGCGCCCAACACGTTCAGAGTGCCGCCCCACACGCACGCCGCCACATGGTTCACCACCATACTGTGCATCAACATGTGTGTACTGAACTTCGTGGGCGTCACGTGCTCGTACTTTAGGTCGCCGCCCATCATCAGCAAGCACGGGGCGGACAGTACCCAGCCGCCGCCGTAAATCGCTTCCACGTGACCGGCCGCAGCCATACGAGAGAGCCACCGCTCACCCGTCGCCACACGGTCGGAACCCAAAATGTTCGCCACCACGCCAGGAGACACAACCCTCATCCGGCGGATAAGGCGCAGCACCACAGCGTCAGCGTCGCCAACGGACTGTTTCTTACCGCCGCCCGTCTCAGCCCACCACGAGCCGCCACGACGCACACGCCCGACAGCACGACGACGACGCAGCTTCTCGGCCTTACTCAACCCGCCAGAAGAACCAGCAGAAGCATCAGCGGCAGGAGAGCCAGCAGAGGAACCGCCAGTCATCGGTGAACCATCCACGCCCACCAAACCAGAAGCATCGCCGCCGTCAGCAACCACGCGGCCACCCTCAACAGCAACCACGCCACTACCCGGCGCACCCTCACCCTCCGGGGCGACAGCAACCGCCTCACGCCACCCCCCAGAACCACCACGCAACACGTCCTCAACATTCAACCCACGCAGACGCTCCAACAACACGCCAGGACCACCCGCGTCCCGCCACAACTCAGCCTCACCCTCAGCCCGCAACTCACGCTCACGACGCAGGCGCGCCAACGCCCGCTCACCCCGAGGCTCACGATAAAACGACTCCGGCACACTCCACCCCCCGGCGGCAGGAACCTTACCCCTGTCACCCGTCACAACAGCCTCACCAAACGGCACCTCAACCTCCACACAATCACTCACCATAGACGCAGCAACCCCCGCAAACGAGGCCGCGCCCTCACCAAGAACAAGAACACCATCACCATCAACGCTAACACCCGTAGGGGCGGGACCACCACACTCCACCCACGAACCGTGCTCGCGGCCACGCTTATCAACCCACCCCGCAATCACACCCGACTCGTTAACGCACGCGAACCCAAGACAGCCGCCAGCAAAAACCGGCAACACCCCCACACAACCATCAACAGAAGCACCGCCATCCACAGCCTCAGAAGCCACGCCAGCAGGCAGACGAACCCCCGCCCCCCACGCAGCCCGCACGCCCACACACGCACACAAGCCACCCAACACGCGCAACGTCAACCCAACAGACAAACGCCCCTCGCAAGCCGCATCCACGCTAGAAGCGTCAACAACAGGCCACCACACGCCACCCACACGACGAACCCCCGGACAACCCACCGCCCACACCGGCGACACACACGTCCACGCCACCCCATCCGCATCACGCGCCACACCCTCAGCAGTAAACCCAGACTCAATCAAAGAATCAACAAACGGGTTAGAACCACGAAAACGCTCAACATCAGACACAACAAACCCCAACCAAAACGAACCAACACGAACCCAAAAAGCCCGCAACCATCACAACCCCAAAATATCAAAAACCCAGAAAACACGCCAAACACCCCCAAAAAACACCCAAACCCCCAAACCAACCAGCCCAAAAACGCCGACAAACGTCCGCAAACACGCCCACAAACACAACAACCCACGCGCTCTGGCGTGGGCTATTGTGAGCGGCCTTCTCTCGCGCTATCCTCCCTTGCGGGCGCAGGCGGCACACCGTGCGCAAACCAGGTTGTTTGCGCGCTTTTGTGTGCGCTGTCTGCGTGCCCGCGTCGTGTGTCTGCGCTTCGTTCGTGCCGGTCGCCTGCTTTTCCACGGTTCCCCTCTTGCGCTCACACTTGGCTGCGCCCACGCGCTGTGGCGTGGGCGCTTCTTGTGTTCGCGCGGGTGGTGGAAGAGCAGGCTTGTGTGGGCGTGTTTGCTTGCGGGTGGCTGGGTTTGGTGTTTGCGCTACTGCCCGTGTTCGTGTGGGTGTTTGCGCTTTCTGGGTGTTGGCGCTTTGGTGGGGTGGTGGGGCGTTCTGTGTCCCGCCACCCCTTGCCCTCCTTGCTTGCTTGCGTGCTCACGCTCTGGCGTGGGCTTGTTGGCGTGTGCGCGGTTCTGCGTTCCCGATGGGCGGATGGCGGCAATGTTGGGGCGGGACATGATTGTCCCGCCCCAAGCAGCGTGGCGCTGGGCTGCCTTTGGTCGCCCCGTGGCGCGGAGAGAGAGGCGTGGCGTGTGGGGTGCTCTCATGGTGTGCTAACACGCGCGCGCACACGCGCAGAGAGATGGGGGGAGAGGGGGAGCCACGTGGGGCGGACCGTGGTGGCCTGGCTGGGGGCGGTGGTGGTGGCGCGTTGGGTGGTAACACGCGTTGGTGGCGGCAAGTGCCCAAAGCCGAGGGAGAGCAAAATTGACACTACTGGGGCGGGGGCGTGGTGCGCTCCCGGCCGTGGTGGGGTTTGGTAGTGAGAGCGCGTGGTGGTTGGAGTCTTTGTGGGGGCGCTCCTTCCTTTGGGCGCGTGGGCGATGCTGGGGGGTGGCGCTTTCCCCTTGGTGGTGGGTTGGGTTGGTGGTAACGTTTTTCCTCGGTAGCGTCAAGGGGGGTGGTGGTTGAGTTCGGGTGTGGACAATAAGGGTGGCGGCGTTGGGTGGTTGGTGTGTGGTTGGGTTGTTGGGTTGGGGTTTGGGTTGGTGGTGGGGTTTGGGTTAGTGTGGTTGGTGGTGGGTTGTGGTGGTTGTTGGGGTTGGTTGTTTTTTGTTTTGTTTTGTTTGTTGTTTTTTGGTGTGTTTTTGTTGTTGTTTGTTTGTTTTTGGGTTGGTTGGTGGGTTGGTGGTGGGGTTGTTTGTTGTGTGGGGTTGTCCGTGGGTGCGGGTTGTTGTTTGGTGGGTGGTTGGTGTGTGGTTGGGTTGTTGGGTTGGGGTTTGGGTTGTGTGGGTGTTTGGTGGGGGTGTGGGTTGTGGTTGGTGGTTTGGTGTTCCGCAGGGGGTGTGTTGGTAGTGTTGGGGGAATGGCATGGGGTGTGGTGCGTGTTGCCAGGTTGTTTGTACGTGGTTGGTGCAGTTGTTGGTGGTGTTGCCGCCGCCTGTGCAGTGGGTGTGGGGGTTGGGGTGTGGTTGGTCATGGTTTGGGTTGGTGTTGGTGCAGGGTGGTGTGTCTTGATAAAGGTTGTTGGGGTTTGCGTGTTTTTTGTTGAGCCTCGCGGCGGCCTCAGCGGCGGTTTGGGGTTTGCCGATTTGTAGCCATTCAAAGTAGTTGAGTCCGCAGGCGGTGTGGAGTGTGCCGTTGATTGCGATGGCGGTGCGTACGGTGGGTGTTTGGTGTGGGTTGGTGGTGAGTGTGGCGGCGGCGTGCATGAGGGTGTTGGTTTGTTGGTTGGGTGTTTGCTGGTTGGGTGGTGTGGTGTGGTGCCAGTGCTCAAAGGGGCCTTGGAGGAGGATGAGGGGGGCGGCGAAAGGTGTGGGGAGCCAGGTTGCGGGTGGTTGTGTTTCTGGGGGTGTGTTGTTGGTCCAGTTGGTGAGGTAGCCGATGGTGTCTGTTGGCGTGTCGAATGGGGTTGTGAGTGTCCAGGGTGTGGCTGTGGTGAGGAGGGCGTGTAGTTGGTGTGGTGTCACGTTGGTGTAGTTGCCGTAAACAATGGTGGGTGTTCCTGTGTTGTTCATGGTGTGGGTGGGTGCTTGTTGGCCGCTTGTGTGTGTGATGGTGGTGGGGGAAAGGTGTTCGGGGTGGTGTTGTTTCCAGTGTTGTGTGGCGGTGGTGTCGCCGAGTAGGCGTGTTCCTGGCGTGTTGGCGTGTGTGGTGTTGTGGGCGTGTTCGGGTGCGGGTGTGGCTTGGTTGTGGGTGCCTGGTGTGTGTGGTGTGTGTGTGGTGGGGTTGGTGTTGTGGTTTCGGATGCTCATGCGTGTTGTGCCTCTTTCCGTGTTTTTGTTTTGTTGTCTTGGTTTTGCTTGTTTGTTTGGTTAATAACGGCCTGTGTGCCCGGTGGTGGGGTTTTGTGGCGCAAAGAGTGGTTGGTGGTGGGGTTACTTCTGGTGGGTGTGCGTCCTGTGTGGGGCGTGTTTTTGTGTTCGTGTGGTTATTGGGTTGTTGTTTTGTTCTTTTGGTGTGTGCTCTTGTGCGCGTCTGTGTTTGTTGAAGGGGTGCTGGGTGTTGGTGTCTGTTGGCGTGTGTGGTTGTTTGGGTGTGGGGTGTGTTGTTCGGGGTGGTGGTGCGCCTTCGTGGTTGGGTGATGCTGTTGCTGGCGGTGGTGTGGGTGTTTCGTTTGATGTGGGTTCGCGTGTGTTTGTGTTGAGTGGTGTTTCTGTACCCGTGTCTGGGTCTGGCGTGCCCGGTTCTTCTGGTGCTGTTGTGTCTGGTTCTGGTTGCGATGTGGTTTCGTCTGTTGGTGCTGGTGGGGTGTCTGGTTCTGGCCTCGTGTCTGTAGGTTCTGTTCCCGCTTCTGGCTCTGTCGCGTCCTCTGTTATTTCTGTGGCGTCTGTGTCCGCGCCCTCGTGTGGTGGTGTGGTTGTGTGTGTGCCGTGCGCTGTGCGTGTGTTTGGTGATAGTTGGTGTTCTTTGGTGTTGCGTCGGTGGGCGCGTGCGGCTGGCGTTGGCGTGGCGAGTGTTGATGCGTTGATTTGTTCTGCTGGTTCTGGCTGTGTGTCTGATCCTGTGTCCGTGTCTGGTTCTGAGCATGTAACGCCCTCGCGTGTGGCTTCTGGGTCCGTGTCCTCGTCCGTGTGTTCGCCCTCGCCTGTTTCTGGTGGTTCTGTGTCCGCGTCTGGTTTTTCGCGCGCGGGGCGTGTTGGTGTGGGGTTTGGTGCGCGCGTGCGTGATTGGGGTGCGCGTGTTGGCGTGGGTGGTGGGGTGGTGTCTGGTGGTGGGGTGGTGTCTGGTTGGTGGGCGCGCGCTCGTGGGCGTGTGAGCGCTTTGGTGGGCGGTGTTGGTGTGTTGGGTTTGGTGTTGGCGGGTGTGGTTGGCGTGGTGGTGTTGGTGAGTGTGTTGGTGTGTTTTTTGTAGTGGACTGGCGTGCCACGGTGTGTGAGCCGCATTTTTGGGTGCGGGGTGCGTGGCGTGTCACCTTTTGGGTCTCGTGTGGGGCGTGTGCGTGCTCGCGTGTGTGGGGCTGGGCGTGTGTGAGTGTGGTTGGGTGCGTGTGCGAAAACGGGGAGAGGAACCCCTTGCTGGTGTGGTTCCTCTCCCCGTTTTTCTTTTTTGTGTGGAGCGGACGACGAGGGTTGAACTCGCTGCCTTCACCTTGGGAGGGTGACGCTCTGCCTTCCGTGAGCTACGTCCGCAGTGTGTTCCCCGGCTGCTCGTTTTTGTCTTGCTTGCGTTTTCGGGGGTGTGGAGCGGATGACGGGACTTGAACCCGCAGCCTCCACCTTGGCAAGGTGGCGCTCTGACCTGTTGAGCTACATCCGCATGTGCGCCGCACCGCTTGCTTGGGCGCGCGGGGTTGGCGCTTGTTTGTACCATTGTCATTGACTAGTGTACGTTAAGTGTAACTGTTTCGTCAACCTACGGTATTGTAATATCAGTCACATGCTCGTGTTGGCGTCGCCATTGGCGGGTCGGGCGGTGGGGCGGTGTCCCGCGAGCGCGCGTCCTATCGGGTTTCTGGCGGGTTTGGGATATGGAGGCCCCGGCCTTCGTTCAGGAGTTGTTCGGCCTCTAGGGCGGTGATGACTCGCCCGATGATGGGTGGGTGTTTTTTGGCCCATTCGCCTCCCTTGCATACGGCGAGGAGCTGGGCGGCGAGCTGGCGGGCTGATACTGGCTGTGTCATGTGTTCGCTGTCTGAGTTGGTGTATCCGAGTGTGGTGTCCTCCGCTACGGGTCCGATGGCATGTGCGCAGCGGTGGGTTTCGAGGGCGAGCGTGGCGGCGATGTTGCTGACGGCGTTGTCGCCGAGGTATGGTTCCCTGGTTGCGGTTGTCTCAGATTGTCCGTCGTTGTCGTGTTTCCGGTTCAGGTAGTGGGCGTATTGGTTCCATGAGGCGAGTACGGCGTCGTATAGTTCTTCTGGGGTGCAGGTGTCGTGGAACGTGAGGTTGCTGCCGGGGATGGGTGGCGCGTCGTTGTTTCCACCTGTGTTTGTGCCGGTGTGGTCTGTCGCCGTGGTGTTGGTGGTGGTGTCGCCGTGGTGTGCGGTGGTTTCGAGGGTTGCAGCAACGCTGGTGTTGTTCATGAGTGGGGCGAGGATGCGGCGCGCGGTGGTGAGCCTGTGGGCGTGGAGGGCAATATCTTCGTCGGTTTCGACGTAGAGGAGGTGTGTGCCACCGACGGTGAATGTGCCGGTGGGTGTGGTGAACTCGATCATATCGCGGGGCGTGTGGGTGGGGTATGCGACCGTTACCTTGGTGGGGTTGCCGTCCTGGTCGGGAATGTAGTCACCTTCTGTGAGGTTGCCGAACTTGGTCCATTTCCAGGTGCGGCCGCTCTGGTCGGTGACGTAGTGGCTGCCTGGCGTGTTGTTTGCGTTCGCGGTCATTCGTGTTTCTCCTGTCCTTGTTCCCCTGATTTGCGCGTCAAGTTTTTTGTTTGCCGGTTTCCCGTTTGCGCGCCGGTACTGTGCGCGCTTCTTCCTCTTGTGAATAGCCGCTTGAAACAAGGGGGCACCCGCCGAGATGCGTTGTTGCTTCCTTGGCGGGTGCCTTTTGTGGGCGTGGTCGCGCTTTTTGGCTTGCACCCCGTGTTAGTTGGTGGCGAGGAGCGCGGCCATGTTTGCGAGCGCCTTCTGGTACGATTCGCGGGCGCTGTCGATCTGTGCGCGCGTGTAGTGGAGGGGGCGGTAGCTTTCGTCGCCTTCGGGGTCTGCGCCGTCCCACAGTTCGCCCATATACTGCGCGTCGCTGTCGATGTCGTTCAGGAGGGTTTCGAGGCCGCTCACGTATTCGAGGGCGGCGTCGTTGTCTTCGCCGATTCCTTCGTGCCATTCGTCGTCTACGAGGTGGGCGCTGGTCCCGCCGAGGGTGATGGCGACGGCCACGGTGTCGATGTCGCCGACGTTGGCGGTGAAGTCGTCACGCTGTTCGTCGGTGAGTGCGTTCCACGCGTCGGCGAGCGCGGTCATGACCGCGATGTTTGCGGCTCTGGATGCGAGTCGGATGGAGGCTTTGGCGATCTTGTTGACGGTGGTGGCGTTGGTGCTCATGGTTGGGTTTCCTTCCCTCTGATGGTTTGGTTGGCGTGTTTTCTTGTGTTGCTTCTTGTAGCACAGGTGTGGGCGTGTTCGCTCGCCCAGTGGGGTGAAAGGTGACCGCGAGCGCTGTGGTGTGTCACGCGTACCCTGTGGTGCGGAGGCGGCGGGGTGCGGCGGGCATTGGCTGAGTGGTTGCCGTGTCCGTGACAGTTGTTTGTTCGAGTTGGTGGCGTTTTTGTTGGCGCGATGTGGGTTCGCGTCTTGCGAGGCGAGCTTGTGGGTGGCCCGCGTGTTCGCATTTGGTGTTTCTCGCGCGTGCGTGCGTGTAGCTATTGGCGTGGTGTGGGTGAGGGCGTGTTCCTCCACGTTGCAAACTAGTTTGTTTTAGTTTGCATGGCCTCGTTACCAAGGCCAGCTCCAAGCCTCACAGCGCTCTTATGCGCCTGCTTGGTTCGCGCTTCACCGAGGTCAGCGTTCCCAACAGTATGTTGGTTTCGTCTTACGTCCTCTCCACGCGCGTTTAGGGTCTCCGGGGCACTCCCGGCGACCAAAATGTTGATAGCCGCGTTCAGATCGCGGTCCATAGTCAGACCGCAACTGTCACAGCGGTATGTTCGCTCGGATAGGGAGAGCTTGGCTTTCACTGTCCCACACTTCGAGCATATTTTGCTACTGCGATACCAGCGGTCCACGACACGCAACCGCGCGCCGGTCCTGGCAGTCTTGTATTCTAGCTGTCGGCGGAACTCTCCGAACGCCGCGTCGGAAATGGATTTGGCGAGGTGATGGTTTTTCACCATGCCGGAAACGTTCAAGTCCTCGATACTAATGTCCGAGTACTTGTTAGCGAGCCACGTGGTGAGTTTGTGCATTGCGTCTTGCCTCTGGTTCGCCACATGGGCATGTAGGCGCGCTACCTTGTCTTTCGCTTTATTGCGCCTGTTCGAGCCTCGCGTTTTGCGACTCAACTCCCGCTGCGCTTTCTTTAGCTTCCGCTCCGACTTTTTCAGGTAGCGCGGGTTTTCAACGACGGTGCCGTCCGACAGGGTAGCCAACGTTTTGATACCCAAGTCCACGCCAACGGCCCCACACTTCGGCGGTTCCACCGCTGGCTTGTCGTCTCGTTCGACGGTGAGGGACGCGTACCAGCGTCCCGCACGCTGAGAGATGGTCATGCGCAGAACCTTCGCGTCACCCACGCGTTTGGCGACATTCTCCATGCAGTGAACCCTGCCAATACGAGGCAGTTTCAATGCTTTCGGGTCGCCTTTGACGAGGCCAAACGATCCGGTCGTATAGGCGAACCGGGGAACTGACCCGGCTTTATTCTTGAACTTCGGGAAACCAACCTTCCGGCCTTTACGGTCGCCCCTCCGGCTTTTCGCCCAGTTAGACAAGCCCTTCGCAAGAGACTCCAACCCGTAGCTGTACGATTCCTTCGAGTTTTCCTGCCACCACGGCTCACCATCCTCACTGACAGCCAACTTACCCTTATTTTTGTTCCACCACTTGCGCAGGGCATAAGGCGACCAGCCTATATTCTCACCCGCGTCAATGGCTCCTTTGACGTGGGCGAGCGTCGCATTAAACGCGAACCTTGCGCCACCAGCATGAGACAAGAGACGCCTCTCCTGGGCGGGGGTAGGGTCAAGCGCGACCTTCACAGCTTCCAACAACCGCGCTCACCCCTTTCCTTTACTCCAAGCGCTAGTCAACTATAACACACAATAACACGCTAGATAGCGCAAATCAAAACCCCAGCAGCTTACCCCCTTTTTTTGTTGCTGCCGGTGTTCCCCTGTGGGCTGCGGGGAAGCGAAAGATGGTGGCGTGGGGTGATCGGGGCGCGTGCTGTGGCGGGTGCTCCGGTGGCGTGGTGCTCCGGTGGGCGCGTGGTTGGGGCTGCTATTTTTCTTGTGTGAGACTGACTGGGGGTTGCTCCTCGTTTTTGTTTCTTCTTTTTGCGTGAAGGGTGTGGTAGTTGTGGCTGGTTTTCACATGGGTGTGTCGGGTCAGGCGGCTGGCCGATTGGTGAAGTGCGTCGCTAGGCCGGGCAAATGTGCGTTGGTTACTGCGGATGGTGGTCCGGTTCCGCATTTCGCGTCGTTGGATGAGGGTGAGCGGTGGCTGGCTGAGCAGGAGGCCGCGCAGCGTGGCGGGTTCGCTGGTGGTTCTGGCGACGCTGGTGCGGGCGTGCGTGACGCGTTTGCTCCTGCTCCTGTTGGTGATGGGCGTGGGATTGCGTGGGATGATGCGCTGGTGAGTGTGGGGACGGTGAGTGCGCCGAATGGCGTTGCCCTGGTGGGTCCGTCTGCTGACTCTGGTGCGCCTGTGCGTCTTGTGCGTGGCCTTGTGGGTGCTGAGCCGTTTGGGAACATGTGGGCTGTGCCTGCTGGTGGGCGCGCGTTTGGCGATGACGTGAGTGTGCGTGGCGCGGTTTTGGTTGAGGACGCGAGGGACGTGTTGTTTTCTCACGTGACTGGTGGCGCTGTGGTGGGTGAGGCGCGGGGCGCGCGGTTTGAGCACGTGTATGCGGGCGGCATGGTGGGGGAAGCGAAATATTGTTTTGTTGGGAGCGTTGGTGGCGGCGAGTTGTCGCCGGGCGTGCCTGGCGGGGGTAGTGTGAGTATCGTGTCTGATGGGTCTGTTGTTGGCGTGATCGCTGGTGACGAGTATGGTCAGGCTCATGTGGGGCGCTGCCATGGCGGGTCTAGTGTGAACGCTGTGTTGGCTGACGGGCACGTGGATTCGGTGTCTGGCGGTTCTCGCGTGGAGTTTGTGGAAGGTGCGGACGGCGCGGTGGCTACGGTTGGCGTAGTTGATGTGGATAGTCGCGTGGGCGTGTTGGGTGAGTATGCTCGGGTTGGGTTTGCGGTGAACGCGGATAGTGTGAGTGATTCGGCTGATGCTGCGCGGCTTCTTGATGCCCGGTTGCGGCGCGAGAGCGCCGATGGTTACGGTGGTGGCGGGTTGCGTGTGAGTGAGGGAGTGCGGCGGTCGCTGTATTCTGGTGAGGGCGTGAGCGTGTCGTTGAGTGTGGTGGCGCGTGATGGGTCGAGCGTGGTGTTGGGTGAGGATGATGTGAGGCGCGTGTTGCGTGGGCGGCATGTCGCGACCTCGTGGGATGTGGATGCGGTGTTTAGGTCGTTCGAGTCGTCTTTTGATCGCAGGGCTGGCGAGTGGGCGGCGGGTGCGGGTGATGTGGTGTTGCCGCCGTCGGGTTGGGACGACGACATGGAGCCGTTCGTTGACGATGATGAGGATGAGTGACGCGAACGCGCTGTTGTTCGCGTGAATGTAAGGGGCTGAGCGGCGGGGCGGGCGGTTTGCTTGCCTCGCCGCCGCGTTTGCTTGTATATGGGGTGTCGCGCCGGGTTTCTCCTGTTCGCGTGCCTCGTATTTTCTTGCCGCGCGTTTGGTTTCTGGGATGCGCGTATGTTATGGTGTTGGTGTATCTGGCATTGAGTGTGTTTCTTTTTTGGGGGTGCGTTGGCTAGGAACAAGATCTATAGGGCGTTTGCCGCGCGCCCAACCCACGTTCTAGGCTTGGATGGCGAGCTACTAGATGGTACTCGCGTTTTGGCGAGGCTTGCGTCTGAGGTTCGGGACATCTCGGCTTACGCGACCTACGTGGTTCGTAACGACGAGGCTCTAGGCGACGACTTAGAGCGTGTTACTGCCTCGCAGCCTGCAACGGCGGGACGCAGAGCTGGCGTGACTATGCCTGATTTTCTAGTGTCGGGTAAGAGCGGTCGGTCGCGTAAGGAGATGCTGGTTCAGCATCGCGTGGTCACTGAGTTTCGTTCCTACCAGGAGCGTGTTAAGGCCGCGAACGGGGAGAGTTCTAAGTATGTTTCGCAGGGTTGGAAGCGTACTGTAGACAAGTCTGCTCCGTCTTATGGCGTGGATTACGTGAACCTCGGCACAGTGGATAAGTGTTACGCGGTCATCGAAAATACCCCGTTTACCGACGGCGAAATTGTCTTGAAAATGGTAATTCAAGGCGCGTGGTATCGGCTGACCTTCAATTTCGACAATAAGCGGTTCACCGAGGGGAGGGTCACCCTGCCTGTCATTAAGGTTCAGGACGGCCAGCCTGTGTTTATCTTCACGGTCGTGACAGATAATCCGGTCGTCCAGTTTTCGGGTGATTATGTTATCGGCGTGGACGTGGGGGTCACGGATTACGCTACTGTCGTGGTGCGTGATACCAAGACGGGTCGCATAGTGTATGAGACGACGCTCTCCCAGCGGGTTCATTCGCTGTGGAACAGTGTGCGCGCGTCGCAGCGTCAAGTCCGCGACTTGAAAAAGAAATCTGATGGGCTTCTCTCTCAGCGGCAAGCGCGCATGTCCGCGTTGGATGAGGCGCAGCTTCACCGCGAGGCAGCGTCCCGGAAGAAACGGGAGCTTGCGATTCTTGCCGCGCAGGAGATAGCGTATCTCTCACACGTATGGGGCAACGCGGTCGTGGCCGTGGAAGATTTGAGCTGGATCAGTAATACGACACTGCATGGGCGGTGGAACCGTGGTACTTTTGTCCAGTGGTTGACTCATTACGTGTCGCAGAATGGCGGCTGGGTGGTGGCCGTAAACTCCTCGAACACGTCGCAACTGTGCTATAAATGTGGTTCCAAGGTCACACACCCAACGCGCAAGCTGTCCGTCTGCGCCGAGCACGGTGCGATGGACAGGGACGTTAATGCTGCCGCAAACGTTGCCGCACGCGCTGTTCCAAAGGTGGCGAAAGCGCGGGGGACTCGCGCGAAAAACCGGAAACTCGGGCCACAGCAGCCGCTCAGGACACCCGTGGCTAGACGTTCATTGAGGTATCCGGGTCGGGACAGGACAAAAAGTAAGCCTACGCCGAAAAGGAAGAATCATCGCCGTGTTTCTAAGGGGGTGATTCTTCCTGTATGCCCCGCTAGGGCACAAGCGCATTGCTTGAAGGCCACGGTACTAGCGGACCAGGGCGCGTGTGACGCCCTGGGGACCAGTAAGGCGGCACTCAAACAAGGGAGCGCGACTTGCGAATGTAGGTTGCGTAATGCTATTTTGATACCGGTAATGTAATGTCTACAGTAGAGGAGAGTTCCTTGGGTGTTGTGAAGAGCAAGCGTGCTACGCGTGCTGGTTTCGCGTTTTTGGCGGCTGCGGCCGCTGTTTCTGGCGTGGGTGGCGGCGTGAGCGCTGCAACTGCTGCCGGTGATGTTGCTCCGGCGTATGCTGAGTCGCAGGGCGTGTCGGCTGCGGATTCTGCTGCTACGGGTGGTTATGAGGCGGCGGTTGCGCGTGAGCGTGGCCGAGTGGCCGATAAGGTCATTGAACTGTTGAGTGACAAGTTCACGGGCGAGCAGGATACGCTCACTGAGAGTGTGACGCTCCTGTTGAAGGGTGCGGCCCCTAATGGTGCGGTTCTTGGTTTCGGTAAGGGCATGGACCGTGCGGCTGTACGCGACTATATTATGCACGCTGAGATGACGCCGGTTGGTTACACGCTAGAGTCGATTACTCCGGCGGCGAACGCGGGCGCTGGCGCGTATGATGCGACGTTTACGCGCGATAAGAGCGTGACGGCAAGCGAGTTTACGTCGCTTGATTTCATTAAGGACAGTGCTCAGCGTGAGCGTGTGCGTCAGCTTGTGTTTGGTAACCCTGACCTTTCGTCGCGTATTGATGAGGCGGCGCTGTACACGACTGCGACGACTCAGTTCTTGGAGGAGGGTAAGACTCCGGCTAGTGCCTTGGGTAATGCCGCGCTGATGCCGGTGACTTCTGTTGCCGACGCTGTGCGTAGCGTGATGGGTGACGGTTCCACCAAGGAGATTACGTCGCTGCGTTTGGAGACGGTGGATGGGCGTGAGTATTTCCGCTACGTCGTGTCGGATAAGTTGCCGGACACGTCGAACGTGGACGCGGAGGGGTTTGCGCCTAAGTTTTTGACCGCCGACCAGGTGGAGGCCATCAAGGGTGGCCTGGTGCGCTCCAAGGCGTTGGCGGCCGACAATAAGAGCCTGGCTGGCGCATCCCAGGTGACGCTGTCGGATGGTGGCCGCGCGCTGGCTAACGAGAACGTGGATGCGGGTACGAGTGTTCGCGCCTTGTTGGAGAAGGCTGACGAGTATGCGGGCGTTGCCGTTAAGACTGGCCGTAAGGTCAGTGGCGTGCAGGTGAGCGGTAGCGCTGTGCGTGTGGAGACGGTTTCTGACCCGACGAGTGCTGCTGCTCCTAATAAGGCGTTCCTTGCGGAGGCCCGGCGTTTGTATTCGAGCGTTCTTCCGATTAAGGACAACGTTGTGGAGAAGGAGATTTATTACGACGTTGTGGACGCTGAATCGGGTGAGGTTCTTCCCGGTGGCGCTGGCGTGATCGCGAAGTCTACGGACGGCGGTGGGAACGCGACGCTGGATATGTTCTCGTGGTGGATGTCTGAGGCTCACCGCACGGCGGCTAACCTGGATGGCGTGAAGTCTGTGACTGGTATCGCGTTTGATGCCGCGTCTGGTCGTCTGCGTATCCTGGTGTCTAAGACGAAGGCTCCTGTGTTGGATGCGGACACGCCGGAGCCGTCCCCTGAGCCGTCTCCTAACCCGGAGCCTCAGCCGACTCCCGATCCTCAGCCCACTCCTGACCCGGAGCCGTCGCCTGAGCCGTCTCCGAACCCGGAACCCACTCCCGAGCCTGCGCCGGTCCCTGACCCGACGCTGGATGAGAAGTATCAGAACGACCCGGCTGTGCGTGAGTTGTTCAACTTGTATGCGAAGGCTGTTGCCCGCGTGGCAGGCGCGAACGGTGGCGTGATGCCGCAGCCGGTGGTGTCGCTGGTCGCTCAGAACGGTGCGGCGGTTGCCCCGACTACGAGTGTGGTTGCCCCGTCGTCTACTGTTGGCGAGTTTTTCGACCACCTGCGCTCTGTTGTGCCGGAGGGTTGGAAGATTGATTTCAGTAAGAATAATCCCGTTGAGTTGAGTGAGGATGGTAAGACTGTTCTTGTTCACGTTGTGCAGGGTGAGGGTGACGCGGACGATTACGACGCTGACATTAGTCAGGCTCACAAGTTGGAGGCTGAGACGGGTAACCGTGATGGTAAGGATGGCGTGACGGGTGTTGCGCCTGGTGAGGTGACGGCGGCTGGCGTGCGTTCTGGTTCGCTTCCGGTGACGGGCGCGAACGTGTTGACGAGCGTTGGCGCGGGCGTGTTCCTTGTTGCTGGTGGCGTGGCTGCTGGCGCGGCTCGTCGCATGTCGCGTCATCGCTGATCGTGCATCCTCGTGAGGGCGTGTGAAAGCATCCTTGCGAGTCTTGCGTGGGGCGCGTGGTCTGGGTTTGTTCCAGGTACCACGCGCCCCGCATCTTTTTGTTCGCGCACGCTTGTGTGGGCGCATCTTTTTGGCGCACGCTATCCTCCCAGGTTCGCTGTACGCGCTTCTGACGCGCTTTCGCACGCTTACCGCTCCTCGTGTGCGTTTCGTTCCTGTTTGGCCGTCTACGGGCCGTACAGTGAGCGAGAGATGGGTGTGGTGGGTTGTGGTGGCATGTTAATGGCGTTAGTTGCTCGTCTAGCTGTGTCGTTTTTGTCTCGCGTGAGCATAAAGAACACCCCGGCCCACAAACGGGCCGGGGTGTTCTTTCGCGTTGGCGCACCTTACGCTTATCCTGGTGCGCTACGCGCTTATCGCCAGGGGCGCTCCCAGTCCGGCTCAATGTGCGCGCTTCCGGCGTAAACGGTGACCTCGCCGCGCGTGAGACGGAAGTCCGGTGACATTGATCGCCACGTGTATTCGGTTTCGTTACTCGTGAGACGCGTGGGACGCAGGTCACCCGCAAACATCGCCCACAACTCGATGGTTTCGGTTGTGGTGTCGGGTGTTTCGTCGTACTTGTCGTAGGGAGTGTGCGACTCGTATGCCTCTCGCTTTTCGATCCACGCGGCAGTGATTGCCTGCCCATTTTTGATTGCTTCCGCCGCTCGGGATGTGACTCCCTCGCTAACGTACTCACGCTCTTCCCTGATGTAGCCGAACTCCGCCGATGTGAGGTCGATTTCCTTGGTTTCGTGGCGGATGGCGATGGTGTCGCCGTCCGTGAGGGTGAGGGCGATGGTTCCGCCGTTGATCGAGTAGTCCTCGATGATGGCTCCTGCAAACATGTCGGCGAGCGTCTGTGTCGCCTCGTTATTTGCATCGTTGTTGACGTTGGCGTTCATGGTGTTTCCTCTTGTTTTTTGTGGCGGGGTTGTTCTGGTTCTTATTGTAGCACACGAAGCCCGGCCGTGTCTACACGTGTGGACGTTAGCGGCGTTGGTTTGGTGAGTCACTTTGAGTGCGTACCGCCTGCGCGAGTGAGGGTGGCGCGTTCGCTGCCGTGTGGTATAGTGTGAGTGTTGGATTGTACCTGTAGGAAAGTGAAGGAAGGTCACATAATGTTTCAGGCGATTTTTTATCTCGCTGGGACGACGCTGAACGCGTGGCTGGTCATTAACGAAGTAAGCAAGGGTCGCGATAAGTGGTCGAACGTATGGCTTCTCTTGTTTCTTTTCTCGCTGTCGGCCAACGTGGCGGGTTTGGTTCGCGCGGTCGTGTTGATGGGCTGACGCGCGCGTTTCCACCTCGCCTGGGCATAGCTGCATGACCGTGTGACTGTTCACGCCGTGCATGGTTGTGCGCGGTCACGCGATAGAGCCTCTTTTGTGCTTGGCGAGCGCGTTCTCTCCGCACATGCGCATGGCCGTGTGGCGGTTCACCCTATATGTGCCAGTGGAGGGGTATGTACGCGCCTCTGACGGCCTTTCGTGCCCCGAATGTACTCGTGCCCCTCCTGCGGCTTGTGAGGCCGCGAGAGGGGCGTTTGCGTGTTTTCCTGTGTCTGCCCGTGTTTGCGGGCGCGCTCTCGTTAGAGTCCGAGCTGGGCGAGGGTTGGCTTCCCTGGTGCGTTCAGTGCTTCTTCGGTAATGTCTGTGCGTTCTCCGGGCGCTTCGACGGGGAGAATCTGGATGCCATCTTCGATCTCTGGTAAGAGCTGCACCCACCAGATGCGCCCGCCCCATTCACGCCAGCACTCGATGATGTTTTCGCCGTATTCACCGAGTTCGCTGCTGATCGCAGCGTAATCGCCGAGGGTGACGGCAGTCTTGGCGCTCAGGCCGGGAATGTTGGCGAGCGATTGGTGGATGATTTCGGTGTTGAACCATTCTTCGCCGCGTCCAGTGGCGGCGATTGCTGCGTTGATGTCCTGCTCGGTCGCGCTCATTGTTGTTCCCTTACGTTGTCTTTGCTGGTTGGCTTGTTGACTTTACTATATCACGAGCGCGCCATGTTCGCGCGTTGGAGAGGTTTAGAGTCCGAGTTGGGCGAGGGTGGGTTCCTCGTCAATGTCATCGGAAGCGTCAACGATCAGGTATTCGTTTTCGGTCATGTAGGGGCGTTCGTTGCTGCCGGGCGCGTCTACTTCGCGGATGAGGGGTTCGCTGGTTCCGGGAGCTTCGTCAAATGTGACGTGCCAGACGCGGCACTCCCATTCGCGCCAACATTCGGTGGTGACATACTGCTCAACATCGTCGTTGGTGTACCACGCTTCGGTGACAATAGTGCGCGGCACCGTGTAGTCGTACAGGCGGATGGCGGTGTCGGCGCTTGCCTGTGGGTGGCGTGCAAGCCAGTTGCAGGCGGCATCCCAGTTAAACCATCGCGGGCTGCGCCCCGTCTTGCGGATGGCCTGCATAACGCGCTTTTCAACGTCTGGCGTGATGGGGAACTCGTAGGCGGTGTGTTCGTCGGTGAGGTTGCGCATGTCGCGTCGCCTCCTGCTTTCTCTTTTGGTTGGTCGTGTTGCGTGTTTGCGTACTCTCATTGTAGCACGTAGTTGGTGTGCGCGTCTACGGTTTCGTGCGCTCGTGTGGCGCGTTTGTGCGTTTTTGCTGTGGCTATTGGTGTGGTGGGCGCAGGGCGCGCTTATCATGTCAGTGTGTAATTTGGGGGAGTGTGGTTGATTGTGGCTGGTTTTCATGTGGGCGTTCGTGGTAAGGCTGGCGGGTGTCGGTTGATGGGTGCGGATGGCGGGCCGGTTCCGCATTTCTCGTCTGTGGATGAGGGTGAACGGTGGCTTGCTGAGCAGGAGGCCGCGTCGCGTGGCGGGTTCACCGCTGGGGCTGGCAATGGGGAAGCGAAAGCGCCTGCGCTCACCGAATGTGGGGACAATTCGGGTCTTGCGGTTGACGCGGCGGGCCGCTGGTATCGTGACGGCGTGCTCATGGAGGGCATGGTGGAGGCCGTGCGTGACGACGACGAGACGATAGTTCTAGCGGGCGACAACGGTCAGTCGGTTGTCAGCGACGGTAACACGAACATCCGCGTGGCCGGTGGGAACTTTGGTGACCTCATCAATGTTGGATACCACACTGATTACGGCGTTGATGAAGAGATTATGTCTGTCGTTAATGACGCTCGTGTGGATAGGGCTTTCGGGCTGGTTGTCAGCCAGGTTGGCGGCGACGCATCCATTGGGGCGATGGGCGATTACGTTGAGCCTGGTAACCCTATGCACGTCACGCCGTCGTATGTTGAAGATTTGTGGAATCGCGCGTCGGTTGGTGTTGCGTCTGGGGAAACAAAGATTATCAGCATGATGGGCGAGGCGCGTGTCGGCACTTTGAGCGGTAAGGCTCGCGTGGGTCAGATGAGCGGAGATTCGCGTATCAACACGGTCGAGTCTGGCGGCGGCGTGAATTACATGCTGGGGCGCACTCACGTGGGCGAGGTTCGCTCTCACAGGCGTGAGGATGGCTACATGGGGCATGGGCGTATTGGTGACAGGCGTGATGAGGCGAGTGTGGCGATTGTGCGTAATGAGGGTTTTGTGAGCGAGGCGCGTGGTCGCGCGAGCGTGGGGCTTGTAGCTTCTGGCGGGCGTGTGATGGCGGTTAAGGATGATGCGCGCGTGAATACGGTGGCATCTGGCGGCGTGGTGGAGCTTGTGACGGGCGATGGGCGCGTGGGTGAGGCGTGGCGCGGCGGTCGTGTTGATAAGGTGGATGGTAAGGGCGCTGCCGTGATGAACGTGGGGGCCGGTGGCAGTGTTGGCGCGGTGACTGGTGGCGCGACGGTCGTTGACGTTGGTTCCTCGGACGCTTCGGAGGCGTGCGTGGTGGAGTCGGTGGACTCGTCCAGTAAGGTGAGTTTGCTTGACTGCTATGCTGATGTGACGTATGAGTGCGGGGAGGCGGATGTGTCTCCGGCTCGTGCGCGCGAGTTCATTGTGAAGCGCCTGAATGATGATGCGACGGGCGTGGGTAGTGAGTGTTTGGCGCGGGCGAACGGCGAGAATCCGTTTGAGCGCTCGAATGTGTGCCTGCGTGTGCGGGGCGCTCAGGGACGTGTCGTGGATGTCCCTGACGTGGATGGGGTGTTGCGTGAACTGGTGGAGGTTGACAACGATGAGCGCGAGTTGATGTGGGAGAGCATGATGGGTTCCCCTGATAACGGGTGACAGCACCACTGCCTCCTGCTGTTCGCGCCTGCCTGCGTTTCTTACTTGCGAGCGGTTGGTGGCGTTGATGGCGGGAAGCCCCACATGGTGTGCGAGAGAGTTGTTCTCGCCTACCGTGTGGGGCTTCTTGTTTACGGGCAACCGTGTGTCACCATTGGGGTTTGAGGGCTGCGTCGGCCGCTCTGATGGTGGTGCCGTCGCTGCTTTCGAGGATGAGGGTGGGGGCGATGGGCGACTGGATGACGTAGGTGCCGGTTGTTTCGGCGATCTTTTCGGGTCGCAGGTTGTTCTCAGTGAGCGCCCACAGGGTGACGGTTCGTTGTTCTTGATCGACAATCATGGGGTCGTTTTCATCTGCGATTGGGGTGATAGTGGTTTCCGCCCACGCGCGGATGACGCGTCCGCTGTCCCATTTCTTGTGGTAGTCGTCGTCGCTGTTGACGAAGTTGTCAACGTCCATATCGAGGCCATCAGCGAGCAGGTACCTGCCATTGGGGAGCGTGGTTGCGGCCTGGATGGTGACGTGTGTGCCGTCGGTGAAGGCGACGGTGTTTCGCGCGGGGCGGCCGTCGCGGTCGCGCGCGTCCATGATCTGCTTGCCTGCGAACAGCTCGTTGAGGGCGCGGGCGTTGTCCTGGGCGGTGTCGGTGTTGATAGTGTCGAGCATGGGGTTTCTCCTGTGTGGGTGTGTTTTCTTGTCTGGTTACATTGTAGCATGTTGTGTGGTCGTGTGCATGGTGTTTCGCGGCCTTGTGTGTCGCGTATTGGGCGTGTTTTTGGTCGTGTTGGTGGCGCGCGGGCGAGAGAGTGGTTGTACGTTACTGGGGAAGCGAAACGGCGCGAGCGTGGAGGAAACAGGGAGGGGCGCAGACTCACAAACGATCTGCGTCCCTCCCCTCGTGTTCGCCCGTGCGTTTACCCACGCGCTCACGGTTGTTTACTTGTGTGGGAGCCTGATTGTGGTGTGGGTGGCGGCGGCTTCTCCGTTGATGGAGCGTCCGTCGTTGCGTTCAATGGTGAGGCCGTGGTGTGCGGTGCGTCCGCTGTAGACGCTTGTGTAGAGGGCGATGGGCGTGGGGTGGCCTGGTGTGGTGGCGTGGAGGGTGATGACGGTGGTTTCGCGTCGGTTTCGCCTGGTGGTGTTGGTGGCGGTCGCGTTGTTGTTGTCGTCGCCTGCGATGGTGGTGTTTTCTGTCATGGGTTGTGTCTTGTCTGCGTTGGTGGGTTGTTCGCTGGTGTCTTGGACGCGGGTGCGGGTGACCCACGCGTGCGTCATGGGGCCGATTGTGTGGCCGTCTGGCAGGGTGACGGTGGTGGAGTGGCGGCTTCCCTTGTTGGTGCGGGGCTGGTTGTTGAGGGTTGCGTGTACGGTGATGGTGTTCGCGTCTCCCGCGTTGATGGTGCCTACCTCGCGCGCGTTCTCGCTGTTGAGGCCGCTCTCGCTGTCGTCGTCGTTGTTGTTGTTGTCGGTCTCGCGTGGTGCGAGGGTGAAGATGCCGTCCGTCGCGCTGGTGATGGTTTCGCCTGTGAACATGTCGGCGAGCGCTTGTTGTTCGCGCTTAACCCACGCGTCGATCTGTTTCTGGGTGAGTGCGACGCGGATGGTGGCGAGCGGCTTGCTCCTGTCGCGAGGGGTGGCGAAGGTGCCGGTGGTGATGTCTGCGTGGGCGGCGCGGATGGTGGCGGGCATGGTTTCGCCTTGGTAGAAGAGGATGAGCGACAGGCCGGTGATGGTGCCCGCGTGGTTGGTGTTGGTGTTCAGGTGTGCGCGCTCGATAATGCGGCGGTCTGCGTGTGCGCACATGATGCCTCGGTTGTATGCGCCCGCGTTTTCGCTCGCGTTGCCGTCTGCGAGGGTGATGGTGAGGCTGGTGCCGTCGCTCAGGGTGATGACGTGTCCGTTGTCGCTCTTCACGTAGCGGCCGTGGAAGAGCTTGTAGAGATCGGTGGCGATCTGGTCTGCGTCGCCGGTGGTGTAGGCGGTGGCTCGGGCTGGTGCGAAGCCGTGTTCGATGTCGTTCCACGTGTTCATCGTTTCTTCGTTTTCCTTTCGGTTGTTTCCTGTTTGTTCGTGTTCGTGTCTCTGTGGTTGCGCGTGTTTTCGCGCGCGTTTTCCTGCTTGTTATGGTATCATGGGTGTAGTGGCGGCGTGAAATTGTCGCAAACGGGGAAGAATGTGAAAGACAACGCGTGAGCGTCACTCGCGCGTTCATGCGAAAAGGGGCTTGTTGTGCCGTTGCTTGCTGTGACTGTGGGCGCTGACCCGTCCACTGTTGTTGACGCTGTGCGCGCTGTCGGCTGGTATGGCGTGGACGTGTGCCATCGTCTCGCGTGTTCTGGCGGCTGCTATGACGCGCTTTCTTCCGTTTCGCCCGTTGACGCGGTTGACGCGTGCTGTGACACCTGCGATTTGCGGCCCGTTGTGGAACTGTCACTGTGCGCTCAACCGGGCATGATTGACCGTGATGTGTCGGCGTGCGTAGAGGAAGGCGACGTGCTGGTGCTTGAGAGTGGCCCGCGTGCTGCTCCTGTTTTGTTTGCGGTTTCTCGCCCGATGTGGGAGGGTGTTTTGGTGAGCGCGCGTGGATGGCGTGAGTTTGCGGTGGCGGCTGGCTCGTGTGGCTGCAAGCGTCGGCGTGTGGAGGTTGCTGTGGCGGCGGCTCGCGAGCTGTTGCGTGGTGCCCGCGCATAATAAGTAGCGTTCACGCGCATGTGGTAGGGCGTCGTGTGCTATGATGAGTATAAACACCATGCAACCGGGAAGGGAGGAAAAATGAGGACTATCTTTACTGCGAGGAATTATGAGACGTGGCTGTTTAAGCGTTTTGACTTTGCTGAGCTGCGTGCTGGCGCGGTTGCTCTCGTTGGGTTCGAGGACGAATACTATCGGTGGATATGTTTCACTAAGACCGACGCGGGAGTGTGGGTTCCTGCGTTTGGTGACCTGTGCGATGACGACGAGGACACGTTTTCGTATGAGATGAGCGACGCTGAGTTGATACGGGGGATTACGGACATGTATTGTGAGGTTGAGGCGATTGTTGCGCCTCGCGGTCTTATGGGTGACCGTGTTGAGTCGTGAATTGTCTGCCTGTGTAGCGCGTGTGTGAGAGCTTGTTGAGGGGAGGTGTGGTTGTGTCTGCTAATGAGGTGAACACGTCCGTTGACGACGCTGACGTGGAGGCGTTTCATAACATGCGTCCGTCAGTTGTTATTACGCTTGGCGATGCGGAGCATGAGGAGTTCATACGTATTGTCGCCTGCGACGATGAGAGCATGAGCGAGCCGGTGACGGATGAGCGTCTTGCGCGACTGTTTGAGCGCCCGTCGCCGTTCGGGCGGCATGTTGACGTGTGAGCGCTGGCGTGGTGGCGTGGCGGTAGCCTCGTCGCCCTGCTATCGTCTTGCTTCGCCCCGCGTTGCCACGGTGTTTCTGCGTGGTGGCGCGGGGTTTCCTGTTGCATTTGCGCCCTTTTGCCTGCGGCTATTGGCGTAGCGTTGAGTTGATTGTTTCTTGCGCGGCCGTTGCTGTTGCGCTGAGTGGAGGTGTGTTGTGGCACGTCATCATGTTAAGTCTGATGGTTCTGTGGGAAGGTGTGATGCGACGAGTGGGCCGTGTCCGTTTGCGCGTGAGGGTGCGCTGCATTTTGAGTCGGCTAGTGAGGCGCAGGAGTATGCAGCTGAATTGTTGGCGCATCGTTCTGGCGGATTCATGCAGGGTGGGGTTAGTTCCGGCTCGCTTGGTGATTCTGGTGTGACGTTGATTGCTGAGCGCGACGCGAGGGTGTCATCGGATGAGCTGGATGCGCATATGGCCAGGTTGAAGAATGACCCTCGCGTGTGGGAGCGCGTGGTGTCGTCACCTGATGCTATGGGTGGCGAGTTGGCGGCTGTTGCTAACGGCGCGTTGGAGGCCGGTGGCCGCGAGAAAGTGCTGTTGGCGGTTCGTGCTGTCCGTCATGAGAATATGAGTCCTGATGCTCGTCGTTATGTTGTGACGCATCCTGATTTGTGGGATGAGGCGTTGTCGGACCCTGAGTTTTATGGGTGGTCTGATGAGGATGTGCGTGATGTTTTTGAGGTGTCGCGCGAGTTGGGGTTGTCGGATACCCAGAAGCGTCAGCGCGTGAATGGGCTGTTCACTGACCGCGATATGCGAAAGTCGGGGCCTCCTCGTTCGGTAACAAATTCTGTGCCTCGCGTGTATAATGACGCTAGTGGTGACTATCGGATGCGTGGTTTTGTTCGGCCGGAGGTACCACGTAGGGTTGAGAGAACACGGGGTTTGCCGGATAGCGGGTTGATTCGGGAGGCAACTGAGCGTGCTATGAGGGGCGGCGCGGGAGAGTAGCGGCTAAGTGTCGAATACTGGCGCGCGGCGGCGGATTGTTGCCTCGGCCGTGAGCGCCCGCGTGTGGGTGGCGCGTGTGAGCGTGTAGCGTTTCTGTCACAGCGTTTGCGCGCGCCACCCTTATTTGTGTGCTATACTGGTGCCTGTAGGAAAGACGACGCCGCTACACCCCGCTGTGTGCGGACGGCAAGAAAGCAAAGGAACGCGAACCGTGACCACCAACAAGTCTGAGAAGAACCTGTGGAATATTGGCGCGGACGGCGAGGTTCACGTCGGCGACGAGGCGTGGCTTGCCCGTGAGGTGGAGCGCACTCTTGCTGGCAAGGACTTGTCGCGTGCCTTCATGACTGCGTGCGCGGACCTGTTCTTCAAGGTGCTGGGCGACAAGTACGCGTTCGTTCCCGAGGGGGAGTTGGCACGCGCGATGGGCGCTGCGGCGCGTATTCACGTGTTGACGGCACTCGCTAACGAGCTGGTGGCGTCGATGAAAAGCGGTGAGGAGATGCGCGAGGTGGCGGTTGCGTCTGTGTGGCTCACTGGCGCGCTCACGCGCTCGGTAGGCTCCCTGGTAAAGCGCGCTCGCCAGATCGGTTCCGCGCTGGTGCCGGAGGCTGTGGCGACTGCGTGGGCGGTCGGTAAGGTGTTGACCGGCCAGTACATTCGTACTGTGTCCACCATGTGACGCGACTGTCGCCCTGTTTTGTTTCCCGTTTGCGTAAAGTAGTAGAGGAAAGAGAGTTTTACCGTGCGGATGATCGGTTTTGGTACCTATAAGGTTGAAGATTTCACACTCGATGACCTGTATGCTGGCGACATGTTTCAGGATAATGAAACGTTGTATTTTTTGGCTTTTGCGCCGGGCGAGGAGCACGTTGCCGTCCGAGACGATGGTCGCAGGTTCACGAACGACGAGTTGGAGAGTTTGTTCGCTAAGTCTGGTAATCTTCCTCGCCTGGTTCGTTGGGGCGAGTGGGGGAATGTGGATGCTTTTGGGTGATGATCGGTTGGTGCGCCTAGTGCCGTTTACTGACAAGTCGGTTGTTTTCGTGGGGTGGCGTAGTTTACTCGTATCGTTCAGCGCGTGTGAAAGGCTAGGGAGAGGTTAACCTGTGGAAGATAACAAGAAGAAGCTCGCGTGGGTCGTTGACGAGGGCGGCAACGTTCACGCAAATAGTGAGATACTGCTGCTACGTGAGATTGACAGTTTGATGAGAGATGAGGATGTGTCAAGTTCCTTGCTTTCGTCTTTCGAGAACGTGTTTTTTGATTCTCTCACTGAGGCTGGCTATCTTCCGGAGGACGAGTATCGTAACATGTTGCGTCTAGCTGCGCGCGTACACGTTTTGAGGATGTTTGGTGACGAGAAGCCACCAGCGGATGCGCTTGGCGACGATGAGGCGATGAGAAGGTTCCTTGCCGACGCTTTGACGCGTAGTGTCCAGTCTCTTGTTGATGCTGCGCGCCGGATTGGCAGGAGTAAGGAGTCGGAGGCTGCGGCTATCCGGTGGGTGAAAGGCAGGCTCGCGAAAACCCGGTATGCTCGGTTTGTGTCGCGTATGTGATGTGTTTGTCTTTTCTTGATTGCTGGTTTGGAAGGGTAAGGTAGGCTTTATGTGGATGATTGATTGTCGCACTGGCGGCAAGCGGGACGTTGATTTGGAGGAGTTGGCGCAGGGCGATGTGTTCTACGATGAAAGCGGCACGTATATGCGTTCTCAAACGGTGAATGGTCGCCCTCGTATCGTGTCTGATATGTGTCTCGTGTGTACTGTTGAGGAGATTGAGCGCGCGTTCAGGCTCAACGGTCGTGTCCCGAAGTTGGTGCGTTGTCAGGGGGCGTGGGGCCATGTTGGCGTTTGACCCGTTGTTGAATGAAGTGCGGGACTTTGATCTGCACGCTGGTGACGTGTTCGAGGCCGGTAACGAGGTGTTCCTGGTCACGTTGTCCGGCGATTTCTCAACGCGTGTTGTGGATGAGCTGGGGCGCGTGCGTTCCGTTGTTGAGTGCGAGATGTATGTGAGTGAGAAGCGCGTTGTTCCCGTGATGTTGCGCAGCCTGGGTGTGAGGTTGTGTCGATCATGATGGCGCTTGACCCGTTTACGGACGAGGTACGCGAGTTTGACTTGTATACGGGTGACGTGTTTCAGGTGCGTTCACACCCGTTTCTTGTGACATGCCCGAGCGATGATGGTCGCGGCACGCTGTTTGTTGTTGACGAGGGTGGTCGCGCGCGTTCGGTTGACGAGTGCGAGGCTGAGTGGCGTATTCGTGGTGTTGTTCCTGAGATGGTGCGTCATATTGGCGCGTGGAGGGATGAGTCATGATCGTGGGTTTCCGCGAGTACGACGGCAAGCCTAGCCCTGAGTGGTTGGAGGCTGGGGCCGTGTTGGTCAGCCCCAATGGGGTCCAGTATGAGAGTTTTCAACGTGGCAGATATGGGGTTCTGCAATGGAGGGTTATCAGCGGCCAGGAAGAGAATGCTTGTGTATCGCACGATCGGATGGGTCTCCTGGTGGGAGATGGCGCGGGGTGGCTGGTCGCCGAGGTTATCCCTGATACCGTGTACATTGTGGTTGACGCAAACACTGGTAGCCTTGATGTTGGTCAGGGACAGGGTGCGTCGCGTGTGCGCGCGTTCTTTTCGCGTGAGCGCGCTGAGAAGGCGATTAAGAACATGGACAGGTGGAGCGACACTAGCTCCTACCGTGTCGTCGAGTACAAAATGACCGAAAGGAACATGTAAAGTGAACATGAAGAAGATCGTTGCCCCTATCGTGGGGCTGGTTGTTGCTGGCTTGTTGGGTGCGTGTACGCCCGCCGAGGTTGCGTCGAGTAACATTTCGCAGGATAGCGACAATTTCCGCATCATGCGGCGTATCACGTTCGTCAACGGTATTACCGATAAGTACCTGTTGACGATTGAGGGGCTGTGTTCGATTAAGGCGGATAGCGCCGACAAGCAGATCGAGGTCACCTGTAAGACTGACGAGGGCAAATACAAGAAGCACTATCTTGGCTTGTCGGATAACGTAACATACGTTGTCGAGCAAGTGGAGGCGTCCGACACTGACACGTTCCACTACAAGGTTGTGTATCGCCCGGAGACGCTTGTCCCGGACATCGACATGCAGACCTCCTCGTCATCGTCGCAGAGTGGTAGCTGACAGGTAGGTGCCGCGAGTGTCGCTGTCGTTTTCGCCGCGTGTGGACCGGCGGGGTACGAGCGGTGTCGTGTTAGGTGCGCCCCTGTTGGCCGCGCGTGTGTGGCTGGTGGGGCGCTGTCTTTTTGTTGCGGTGAGTGGTGTTTCCGTGTTATTGTTGGCGCGAACAAGGGGTAACGTCTATGGGAAGGTGGAGTAATCGTGTCGTGTAACTGCCAGAAGTGTCAGTACGAGTCTGACGGAGCTGAGGTTAAGGCTGCCCGCGATGCAGCGTCCTTGTTCGATGATGATGACGCTTTTATGCGTGACTTTTCTGAACTGGCTGACTTGTATGAGCGGTTGTGTCAGAAGATGCGGAGCGTCAACGTCCGTGTTTTGACCGCCAACAAGGAGCTGTGCAGCGTGGGGTATGGTGAGCTGCTTGTTCCCGGTACGGTCGTTAAGGCGGAGGGGCGCAAGTATTTCTATTGTGGCGAGCGTAACGCGAATGAGCTTGAATCGAGCTGGGCTGGGCTGCTGACGATGGTCCTGTTGTTGACGTGCAGCGGTTCTTGTGCGGCCTATCTGAACCTGATAGGACCGTTGAGGTTGTTCTGATGGGTGACGAATACTAGCGGTAGTCTGCGGCTGTTGGTGGAAGCCCCTGGGGCGCGTGCGCCCTGGGGGTTTCCTTGTGTCTGGCTGTTCCCCGCCGCCCATCGCCGCCGTATTCCCTGTCGCTATCTTTTTGTGTGGGCGTGGTGCGGGCTATTGTGGAGTGGAAGGGTGGTGTGTTGTAGGTGGCTGGTGTTGGGGGCTTGTGGCGTGTTGAAGCTGACGGTGTGGTGAGTGTCGCTGACGATAGCGTGTTGCGTGGCGTGGTCCAGGATGCGGTGAGCGCAGGTGCGGTTCCTGACGCGCTTGTTGATTCGTGTGTGGAGTTGTTTTTCCGCGTGTTGCGCGCTCGCGGCTACATTGTGGATGATGATGCGGCGAGGTTGGCGCTGTCTGGTGCGGCTGGTGAGCTTGTGTGTGCGGTGTTGCCGGGGGAGCGTGCGCTGGCGTCGCTTGATGTTGACATGTTGACTGCCGGGTTGGCGCTCGTGGGGGATATTGTGTGCGGCGCTGCTCTCTCGGTCGAAGCTAGTGGTGACATGGTGGGTGAGGCGTTGCGTATTGCTGAGGGTGCGAGGTTGGTTGCTGCCGCGTCTGGTGGCTTACCCTGATGCGTGCCGCCTTGTCGGCTGAGGTTGTGCTCTGCCACATGTCGCGCTTCGTCTCGCGTGAAGCGCGTGACGCGGCTGCGCGCCTCTCCCGGTTCACTGTATGGCGTTTTGAGGCGCTTTCAGGGCATAACCCTTGTGTGTGGGCGCTTGCGGTGCGAAAGCCCGTGAGAGGCGCGTCTGGGTATTGTATCGGCGGCGAAAGTGTGTTGCGCTCGCGGGCGTGGTTGTGTTGCTGGGGCGCGTCGGGCGGTTGGCAGTTGCGCGACACTGCTATTAAGTGTGACGGGTGTCACTCATGCCCCGTGGAATAAATGCGCGGCGACCGGCGTTACGCGCGTAGAGGGCGTAGTGTTCACTCGTGGTGAGTTGACTTATTGTTCGCGCGCGCGTATGCTTGGCGTTAATTGTAGGATGCGCCTACATTGTTGGGTGTGTGATGAGATTGGGGTTGGTGTCCGGTGAGTAGGTCGAGCGCTAGGGCGAGGCGTCGCAGGGTGACACGTAAGGGGCGGCCATGGCCGCGTCAGTGGGCGATTGATCGTGTCATGTCTCTTATGGGTGTTGGCGCGTCCGACGAGGAGGTTATGGCCGCCGCTATTGCGCTAGAGGAGATGAGTGCTGTTTGGGACAGGCTGCACTGTTATGAGCTTGAGGATGCTCTTTACTTGCACTCGCCCTCTGTGGTTAATAGGGTTGACCAAATGTTGGATGGCGCTGTATTATGCGCTTTTGGGCGGGGTCGCACTGCTGATCCTGCCGAGGTTGTGCAGTGGTATAAGCGTGCGTGTCTGGCGTTTGATCGTGGCGCACTAGGGTCCGGTGTGAGTCCTATTGAGGATGTCCCCCGCCCTGAGGGTGAGTTTCCTGTTGTGTGGGAGCGGGTGGTGAAGCGATGTGAAGCTGCCGGTATTCCCGTTGAACGGTGAGGTTTTGATGCGCGCTGCTCCTTGCGATATTGTTGTGTTGTAGGGGGCGGCGCGGTCGTGTTGTACGCGCGCGTGAGCGGTTCTGTAGGTTTCGGGTGAAAAGTGGTTAGCGAGGAGAGGTCATTCATGTCGGAGCTGTTTGTTGACAACTCGTCCATGAGTGTGGGTGAGTCGCGCGGTGTTGCGCGTTTTTCTTCTGACGCTTCCGATGACGCTACGTGTCGTGGCGTGGCGGATGCTGGCTCTGCGGTGGAGCTGGGTTCGTTTATTCCGTTGAAGCCGGGTAAGAAACAGCCGTCGTGGAATCGTAAGCGCGTGAGCGTGAACGCTGACAAGACTGTGAACCGTTCTCTTTTGCCGTCCCGGCCGAGTGCGGAGGCTGCGGCCGGTGACGGCGAGTTCACGATTACGTCACGCGGTCTCTCCTATTTTGACTTGGACTTCCACGATCAGGCGAGCGATACTCAGCGCGATAGCGACCGCATGGCTTTCCTGTCGCTTATGCGTGGCCTGACGGGCGCGGCACGCGTGTACGTGTCGCGCACTGGTTCTGGTGGCTGTCACGCGCCCCTGCTCGTGCCTGAGCGTTTGTATGATGAGTTTCCGCTGCTCTGGTTTGTGTTTGGTCGCACGACGGCGGCTCACGCTGCTGCGGGGACGGTGGGTGGTCGCGCGTTGCGTGCGTTCGCCGCCGAGATTAACGACGCTGTTGGTGTTGTGATGGCTGATCGTGTGGACGTGTCGGCTGGCGATAAGCGCACTGGCGTGCGCGCCGATGGTGCGCGTAGTGTTAATGACGATTGCAAGCATCTTGACCCCGACGATGCGCTGTACAATGTGATTGTTCCCGATAACGTGTTGTGTGGCGTGAGCGAGGGTGCGGCGCGCTCTGCGCTGTCGGAGTACACGGCTGCCCGCGCGCGTGGTGACGGTGAGGCTATGGCGCGTGCGGCTGGCGTGTTCCCGGCTGTGGGCGTGTTGTCTGATGGTGCGGCTCGCCGGTTGAGTGAGCTTGTGTTGCGTGAGCTGATGGTTCCGGGCGTGTCGCTGTCGGACGCTGACGTTGAGATTGCTGCTCGTGAGAGCGTGCTAGAAGAGCTGCCTGGCGCTGTGCGTGCGCTGGCGGTGTCCGGTGGCGCGTCTGGTAAGGTTGCGCCGTGGGGTTTGCCGGTGGTGTCTGGGAATGTGTTGAAGAACGCGATGCGCCGCCTGACGCTTCGCGTTTACGCGCTCGCGGGCGCTGACGAGGGCGCGTGGTCGCCGAGTGACTTGGTTGCTACGGCGGAGGACGCCCGTTTCGCGTTGTGCGATGGCTTCTTGAATACTCTCGTGTGGGGAGAGTATGCTGGCGACGCACTGTCGCCTGTTCAGCGGGCGGTGTTGGTGCGCGGCGAACTGCGTTTGTCTGGTGTGGGTGAGTTGTGGGAGCTTGTGCGCTCCGTTGTTGACCCTGCCGCCTCTTTCTTGTCGGATGAGGCGCTGGACGAGGCGTCGGCTGATAGTGTGGTTGTGGCTGCGGCTGAGGCTGGGTTCCCGGTGTTGGGTGGTCAACGCGGCGCGGACGCGGTGTCTGGTTCTGATGGTGTTTCGCGTGAGCGCACGTTGGCTTTGGCGTGTGCTGAGAGTGTGCGCGTGGCTAACAGTGCGGGCGGGGCACGTGCGCGTTCTTTTGCTGCGTTTAAGTCTCGTCGTAGTCAGGTGGCGGGACGTGGCGTTGGCGTGGTGGATGCGCTTGGTATGATGCGCGTGGTTGAGTCGTTGGGCTGGTTTAATGACACATCTGGCCGTGACGTGTTTACGTTTAGTGCGAAGTGGGCGGATATGATCGCTCGCGCTACGTATGCTGGCAGGGATGGCGTTGATGTTTCGCGGTCGTGGCGTTTTTGTACGGTGACGTTCGCTGAGGCTGCGGCGGAAGGTTTGCTGCCGTTTGTTGATCGCGTTGTGTGGAGGCTGTCACGCATGGGAGGTAGTGGCGCTGTCGTCTCTTATTCGGACGCTGACGTAGAGGCGGCTCACCGTGTGATCGCCGAACAGGCTGACAGTTCTCGTGACGTGTTGTTTGATGGCGACGCATCCCTGGTGGAGTCTGTTTTCCGCGTGGTGGCGGGTAGTGCTGCGCGCGTGTCCGCAATGTTCCCGCGTGTGCGTGTGCGTGGCGTGGATGGGGTAGTTGTTGCCGCCCTGGATGAGGCTGGCGATGAGGCGCGTGTCGTCCCTGTGCGTTTCTTGTCTCCCGCTGTGGTGGAGGCCGTGTGTGATCGCCTGACGCGTGAGGGTGACGCGAATGGTGTTCATGATCTGTTGGTGGGGTGGGCGCTTGTGGTGCGCCGCGTGTTGTCGCGCCTGTTTGCTTCCGACGCTGAGCGTGAGGGCGGCTCCGCTGCTGCTGGTTCTGCCGTGTCTGGTGACGCTGCTGCCGATGAGGCGCGGTTCCTCCTGTTGGCTTCACGCAAGCAGAGTGGGTACGCGGAGTTGGGCGCTCGCGGCGAACAGGGCGTGTTGGACTATGAGCGCGCTCTTTCGTTGGTGCGTGAGCGTGTGGACGCTCACACTCGCTCTTTGGCGTTTGTGTCGCGCCGGTCGCGTGATAAGGCTGAGCGCTTGAAGCGTGATGCGGACGCGATGCTACAGGATTTGTGGATACTGTCGTTGCAGGGTGCGACGGAGCGCCTGTCAGGCAGTCGTGAGCGCCTGCGTACATTGTTGCGTGAAGCGTCTGAGGGAGCGGGGGATACGCGTGGCGCGACTCAGAGCGACAAGGTTGTGAATGAGCGCGTGAAGGCAACGCTGCGTCTCTTGTGTGATGTGGGCGTCTTGTCGTTGGATAAGATGCAGCGCGCTCCGATTGGTGGCATGGGTGGCAGGTCGAGCGTGTATTCGATTCGCCGCGAGTACCTGTGTCAGGATGCGCCTGTGGTGCGCGCGTTGGAGGTGTTGCGTAGCACGCTGGTTCCTTTGTTGTCTGCGCAGTTTGCGCAGGGGTGCGCGCTAGACGTGTCTGTGGGTGATGATGGCGCTCTGCGTTTTGGTGGCCGCTCGTTGGATGAGTGGGACGTGTTGGGTGGCCCGTGGCGTGAGAGCGTTCAGGGCCGCGCATCTGCGTCTCGTGTGGCTGACGGTGAGCATTTGTTTGCATCTCGTGACCGTAAGGTGTTGGATAAGCTGGTGGCTGGGTTTGCTCGCGCCGCTGGTCTGACTGGCGGGAGTGCTTCTGCTGTGGGTGTTGCTCGTGCTGCTGCTCGTTGTGCTGCCGTGTCTGGTCGTGAGCTGTTTTCTCACCAGGTGGCGATTTGTGAGTTGGCGGCGTTGGCTGCTCGTGGTGCTCCGGGTGTGCGCGTGGTGGTGGGTGAGCCGATGCCGCATATGGTGGAGTCTGGTTCGTCGAAGTCTGGCGCGTCTCGCCAAGTTGAGGTCGTGCGTCGTGAGGTTGCGCGCGACGCGTGGGATGGCGTGGAGCCTGGGACGAGCGAGTACGCTCAGCGCACGGATGAGGTGTTCAGTAACCCTGAGCGTACGCCGTCTCACCAGTTGAAGGATGGCGGGAATAGCGCTCAGGTTCGTGAGCTGTATGTTCCTGTGGTTGTGCTCGTGGCTGAGGGTAGCCCGCTGCTGGCTGATGAGCGGTTTGCGCGCGTAATGTGCCAGTCGTTCCCTGAGAGTGGGGAGCGTGGCATTTGCTTGTTTGCGCCCGTGTCGCTGGTGGATGCTGGTGGTGCGGCTGCGTTTGCTACGTCGGGTAACAGGTCGCGTAAGTATTTTGAGAAGTTCGCGGCCGCTGTTGCTTCTGCGATTGCCGGGGGCGTGAGGTCCGGGTTGGAGTTGACGCTGGGCGTGCGCTCCCTGTTTTCTCAGTTGTGCGCGGCGCATGAGGCCGTGGACGCGTTGGATGGCGGCTACATCCTATCTGGCGGGTCTGACGAGGCTGAGGCTGCGCTTGCAAGCGTGAGTGATCGCGTGGCTGGCTTGTCTGGGCGCGTGTTGGAGTTGGCTGCGGTTGGTTTCGATGAGGCGCGTCCTGGTTTGGTGAAGTTTGTGACGGACCATGAGCGCGAGCGTCTGAATGGGTTGAGTGAGGGTGAGCGCGCGGCTGAGGCTGCGAAGCGTCTATCTGGCCTGGCGTCTGTGGTGGACTCGTTGGGTGAGTATGCTCCTGATGGAGTGGACTCTGACGAGTGGGTTGCTCGCCTGCTTGCGTGTGCGGTTGTTGCGTGGAGTAGTTCGGTGACGTCTCGTGTGGCGCGCGCTGACGGTAGCCCGGTGTGCTCGTTGTTGTTGCGCGTGCTGTCTGGCGTGTCGGCAGCGTCTACTGGTGGCGGTGTTGGCGTGGTGCCTGAACCTGTTGGTTGGGTGTTGCGAGCGTAGCGTGGCTGCGTCGCCCCGTGTGAATTGAATACTTTTCCTGGTTTCCCTGGCATCCTTGTGGTGTGCGGGGTTTTCGTGTTTGTCTGGTGGGTGGTTCGTGGGTGTTTTCGCCTGGTTTTTGTCTACACGTGTGGACGCGTGGGTGTGGTTGGGAGGTGTTTGTGGGTGGGGTTGTTGTCTTTCGTGTCTGCTTGTTGGGTTTGTCTTGCATGTTTTTCCCCGTGTCATAATTGACTAAAGATAGAAGGTGGGGGGGGTATAAACGATGGTAAGTGAGGGGTGCGAGGGTTTGAGTAAGAATCGGACTTACAGGGCCTTTGTAGCGCACCCTACCATGATCGTGGGTTTAGGTGGGAAACTGTTAAATGCCGCCCCTATCATGAGTCAGCTTATGTCTGAGGTTCGAGACGTTTCTAGCTATGCAACTTACGTGGTTCGCAATGATACGGCTCTAGGTGAGAAATTAGCGGACATTGCTGTATCCGTCCCAGCCGAGGCGGGACGCCAGGCTGGTATTACCATGCCTGATTTTCTGTCGTCTGGGCGAACTGGTAGATCTCGTAAAGAGAAGCTAGTCCAGCACAACGTTGTGACTGCTTACCGTTCCTACGAGGAGCGTGTTAAAGCCGCGAGGGGTGAAAGTTCTAAGTACGTTTCGCAGGGCTGGAAGCGTACCGTAGATGCTTCACCGCCCTCGTATGGCAAGGATTACGTGAACCTCGGTACTGTGGACCGCGCTTATGCCCGTATTGAGAATGACCCGTTTACTGACGGCGAGATTGTCTTGAAAATGGTTATTCAAGGCGCGTGGTATCAACTCGTTTTCCAGTTCGACAATGACAGGTTCCGCGAGGGCAAGGTTACTCTACCTGTCATTAAAGTTGAGAACGGTCAGCCTGTGTTTATCTTCACCGTCGTGACCGATAACCCTGTCGTTCAGTTTTCGGGAGACTATACTATCGGCGTAGACGTTGGGATTAACGACTATGCTACCGTCGTGGTACGCGACGTTAAAACCGGGCGAATAGTGTACGAAACCGCACTCTCCCAGCGGGTACACTCACTCTGGAACAGCGTTCGCGCCTCGGAGCAACAAGTCCGAGACCTCAAAGCTAAGGCCATGACGTTGCTTTGTGACCGGCAAGCCAGAATGGCGGCGCTTGACGAGGCGCAGTTTCACCGCGAGGCGGCGTCCAGGAAGAAGCGGGAGCTGGCGATTCTCGCAGCACAAGAGATAGCTGACCTCTCCCACCTGTGGGGTAACGCGGTTGTCGCAGTGGAAGATTTGGGTTGGATTAGAAGCACCATGCAGCATGGCAGGTGGAACCGTGGTGCGCTCGTCCAGTGGCTCGCTCATTACGTGTCGCAGAATGGCGGTTGGGTTGTTGCCGTGGACCCGTCCAACACGTCGCAGAAGTGCCATGTGTGCGGCGCTCAGGTGGCACACCCCACGCATAAGGTGTCTGTCTGCCCCGAACACGGGACAATGGATAGGGACGTAAACGCTGCGGCGAACATCGCAGCACGGGCCGTTCTGCGCGTTGCCAAGGCGCGGGTGACGCGGGCGAAAAACCGGAAGCTGCGGCCACAAGGGGCGCTTAAAACTCCCGTGGCTAGGCGGTCGTTGAGGTATCCGGGTAGGGACAGGACCAAGGGTAAACCTACGCCGAAAAGGAAGAACCACCATACCCGAGCTGTGGGGGAGGTGATTCTTCCTTCATGCCCCGCTAGGGCACAAACATACAGTTTGGCGGCCAGGGTACTAGCGGACCAGGGCGCGCAGAGCGCTCCGGGGACCAGCACGGCGGCACTCAAACAAGGAAACGCGGCCTATAAAAGTAGGTTATGCGGCCTTATTTGATACTCTAATTTGACTAAAGGTAGAGGTTGGGGCAGAACCGTCCAGCCACGCACCTGGTTCACCGTCGTAGTTACCTGCCCTGCCGCGCGTTTTCACCCATCAATACCTAGCCACGCACCTGACTTTCCCTTTGTTAACACACGGTCCTTTCGGACCACCCGGTGCGCGAGGTACTTAAATTATTTCAATACTTGTTTTTGGGCATAAAAGTGGCGGGACGCAACCTCTTTTGTGTGTTGGTTTGCGTCCCGCCGTAACTGTTGACGCGCGTGGCGCTTACTTGCTTCGTCGTAGGACGAGGACGGTTTTTGTCGGCCACGGAAGTCGGTCAATGTCGTAGAGGCGTTGGAGGTGCGTGAGGTAGGTTTTATCCCATTCGTCGTACTCGCGTTCGACGGTGCAGTCTCCCCAGTAGCGGATGTGCATACTCAGGCTGCCTTGCGCCTCTCCGTACCACTCGGTTGACTCTCGTGGTAGGCTTTCGTGCCCCCATACGGAGTGGAAGGCGATTTCGTAGAGGCTGGCCGGGTCTGCGTGGAGTTCGAGGTTGTTCCAGTCGATGCGGTAGTTGTTCACGTTTCCAATGCGGATGACTCCGTTCACTGCGAGCGCACCAACCCAGGTGATGATTTCACGCATGGCTTCCTCTGACGTGGCTTTCAGCATCCGTGGCGGCTGCGAGTGGAGTTGGAACCGGACTCCCGTCCAGTCGCGGACGATGGCCACGCCACCTTTGGCGACGAGCTTCCAGGTGGCCTCAATTTCCTCAAAGCCGCAGTCGTCCTGGCTTGTGAACTCATGGAGGACGCTGGACAGGAATACTACGTCGTATCGGCCCGCGCCATGCTCGTGGAGGTCTTTCTTTGTGCGAAAGGTGGCTCCCGCGTCCCGCATGGCGGCCTCAACTGTGGTACTGATGTCGTGACACTCGTACACGCCGCCAGCGGCTTCGACGCGTTGACGGATACCGTTTTCGCTGGGCATCCCGCACCCGTAGTCGAGGATGCGCGCTCCGGGCGTAACGTATGGCTCTAATGCCGCCCATTTGTGGTCGAGTGTCGCGTCCATGCGGCGAGCGTACTCGGCGGCTGTGTCGTGCGTGTAGTTGTCTGTAGTCAAGGGGCCGTTTCCTCTCTCCTTCGCTTGCCTGCTACCTGCTATGGGCGGGTGATGGTATGGCGTGTGGTTGCGCCGTACCACTTGAAGATGTAGTCGAGCGCGTCTTGCGCGTCGTATAGTGCGCCGGAGTGGTCTGTTTCGCGCCCGTTGATGTTGTATGAGCGTTCGTCGATGCGGCGCACGGTGACGGGCGTGTACCTGTCGCGCATGGTGATGGTGGCACCTACGGTGAAGTTGTCCTCGATGTCGTCACTGTTGATGGGCACCTGCTTGCCGGTTTCTTCGTCGGTGAAGGTGGTGTCCTCGTCTGCGTAGAAGCGGTAGCGGGAGCCGACCCACATTTCTCCCACTTGCGTGAGCGTGGCGCTCTCGGGCGCACTATAGGGTGTTTTGGTGAGGGGGACGCGCGTACCTGTGGTGGTTGTTGCCCACACGGTGCCGTCGTCGCTGATGGTGATGGCCATGTATTCGGTGTCGTTGGTGGCTGCCGTGATGTGGGGCGCGTAGGGTTCCACGTCGATGCGCACGAACACAGTGTTGTGGATGTTGCCGTGCTCTTGGAACTCAATGACGCTTGCGCTCTGGAAGATGCTGTCAACCATCATTGGTGTGTTGAAAAGGATGGTTGTCTGCATGATGGTTTCTCCTGCGTGGGGTTGATGGTGTGTTGTCTGGCAATTGTTACTCCGAGCGTGTGGGCGGTGGTAAGGTTGCTGCCGATGGTGTTACGCGTCCCGGTCCCGCCGTGGTGACGTGTGGCGATAAGGATGTTATTACCTATACGCGTATCCTTGATGGCGCGTCGTTTACTGTGGAGAATACGGGTAGCTCATACGGGTGGGAGGAAGCGCGTGCGACTATCCGCGAGGCGGGTTCGCCGGTCTCTTATAGGCTGTCCGACTATCGCGGACTTAGTGAGCGTTGACATTTTGATGCGCCTACGGTGATGGCGGCGGGGTGCCTCCTCTTGCGTGGAGGGGTGCCCCGCCGCTTGTTTGTGTTCGACCGGATTGCTGTGCGTGGTGTTTCGTGTGGCGCGCGTGTCGCTGGGGCGGTGATGCTCGTGCGGTGTTAAGGGGTGTCGGCGTGGTGCTTGTTGCCTGGCGCGTGTTGATGTGGTCACGCCTCTATTGGTTTTGTGGAAGGTGCGCGTAGCTGAGTGATGGTTGTTTGCTGTTTGTTCTGGTGCATGTCGCTTGTATGTGTCGCCTTGTCTCTATTTCATTTCGTTCTGCTCTGTCCTTTGTTTGAGGTGTTTGTTAATGTCTGTTCGTGTTCGTTTTGTTGATGGTTTTGTTGGCGTGTCTGATGCGCGTTTGTTTCATTCGCGCTCTGTCGCGTACAAGTGTTACTGGTTGGCGCGTGACGTGTTCGGTTATGGTGAGGAGTCTGCGCGTGTGGCGTATATGGCGGGGTGGTGTCATGATGCGGGGTATGCGTTTGCGCCGACGCAGCTTGACCATGCTAAGGCCGGCGGTGTGATTCTGAGCGATGCGGGAGCGTCGTTCGCTGACGCTGTGCGCTCGCATGGTGACCCGGACGTGCTTGCGATGAGTGACCTCCTGTTGATTGTGAATACGGCTGACATGATGTGTGGGCCGGATGGTGTTCCGGTGTCGTTTGATGAGCGCCTGTCTGATGTTGAGGCACGTTATGGCGTTGGTTCGCGTCAGGCGGTTGACGTGGGCGCGATGTTGAGTGTGTTGCGGCGAGAGTTGGAGTTGCGTGGCGTGAGCGTGGAGGCTGCTGAGCGCGCGGGCGTTGAACGCGTAGACGTGGTGGGCGAGTCCGCAGGGTCGGTTGAGGGTGCGGCGGGCGCTGACGATACGGCGGATACGGGCGTGTCGGATGCTGAGGATGCGGCAGGTTCGCTGTAGGCGCTTCTCGCGGCCTTTCACACGCCCGACCATCCGAGTACACGTTTTGCGCTTGCGAGGCCGTCAGCGGGCCGTACAGTGTGTTTCTTGCTGGTGTTAGCGGCTGTGGCGTAGTTACTCTCGCGTTGAAGTGTTTTCGCGTGAGAGCGTATGCCGTGTAGTGCCCGTTACGTCAGCCGGTGACACTCGTCGCATGTCGCGTGAAGCGTGTCTCCATGTGGTATCGTTGAGTCTGTTGGGCGGGGTTCCGCCACTGAGTCTGAACATTGAAGGAGAAGAAAATGGCTGCTGCTACGATTCGCGTAACGATGTTCCCCGAGGGTCGCGTCGTTGACACAAAACTGAGTCAGATCACCTCCGGTTCGCTGCTCACGTGTGGGATTGGCGTCCTGTTCCGCCACTACGACAACAGCACCGATTGCTACATGTGGACGAGCAACGATGGCGACCGCTTCACCGACGATGATCTACAGGAGCTTCTGGTGGCTGACGGTGAGTTCCCAGTGGTGATGCGCTACAAGTGACCGATCTTGTGCATGGGGCGTTAGTCGCCCGTGCCGCTCGTCCCCGCCACGGTGTTTGCGTGTGGCGGGGACGAGTGCTATTGTCGTGGTGTTGGCGGGGTGGCAGAGTGGTAATGCAGCCGTCTCGAAAGCGGTAGCACCGTTGAGGTGTCCAGGGTTCGAGTCCCTGTCCCGCCGCCGTTTTTGTTTCGTTGCGTTGTGTGCGCATAGTGAAGCCCCGCCGGGCGCTCTTGTGGAGCGTGTTCCCGGCGGGGCTTAGTTGTTCTCGTTAGGCGTGTATGTCACTCGCTGTGGTATTCGAGTGTGGAGACGTGGCGCGTGTGTTCGTCGTGTTCGACAACAATTCGCACGGGGAGGGGTGTACCGCCGATGTGTCGGCGCTTTTCGCTCGGGTGCTTCTTGTTAATGAGGTAGCGTATCTGGTCGCGGTTGATGACATTCTCGGTTTCTTGGAAGCGTCGGCGTGACCAGTTCACGTTGGGCGTGTCGTGTTCTATCCAGCGACGGTAGGTGGCGCTTGTGATGCCTGCGAGGGCTTCGTCGAGGCTCATCATGGGGTTGTTCCCTGCTTTCGGTGTCGGGGTTTCTTATCTTGTTGTGACCTAGGTGTATCACGGGTTTCGTGGCGTTTGCTGACGTGTACGCGGCGGAGCTGTTTACTTGTCGCTGCGGTGTATTTCACTCATCATGAGTGTCACCATGAGCGCATCAATGCCGGTGACGGTGCCGCCTGCGTTGTTTCGCGTGATAGTGATGGTGGTTCGTAATGTGAACGCGTGGCGCTCGGTGTTCCACGCTACGATTCCGGTGTTGTCGGTGATGGCGGTCTGGTGGGTGAGGGAAGCAAAATCTGTTGTGGAGGTTCCCACGGTCTCGTTGCTGCCGCCGCTGTTGGTGTGGATAATGTCTACGGTGGGGGTGAGCGCGAGGATGCGTTCTTCTAGCTTTCCGGTCGGCTGGTTGTTCCAATCGTAGAGGGTTGCCTCGTGGGTGATAGCTTTGAGTTCTTCGGTCTCTGACGCGACGAGGTTTCCGCTCGTGGTTGTGAGCGAGTACACGTCTCCGATAGCGTAGATTGCTTGCCCGGTGACGGTGCCGACCTTGTTTCCGTCGGCTTCGATCACCCATTCGTCACCCCATGAGAACAGGCTCTTGGTGGCGGTAATCTCGCTGGCGTTGTTGAGCGCGTCCAAAGCGGCTTGCGAGTCGGCCATGTCTGTGGTGGGTGTGGCGGTTGGCGTGTTAGCGCATCCGGCTGATGTGGTCGAGAGCGCGAGGGTGGCAACCAGGGTGGCGAGGCGGCGCGTGATGGTGTTCATGGTGTTGTTTCCTTACGTGGTTTTGTCGTTGATGAGTGCCTGTCGGCGGCCACGAGTGCTTCTTGTGTTTATAGTGTAACATGTGTTGGCATGTGGTGCGCGCGAAGAAACCCCGGACCAGTTGCGTTTCTGGTCCGGGGTTTTCTGCTTGTTCGTGTGCGCTTGTGTGCGTTTTAGAGCTGTAGGGGTGCGTCGATGATGAGGGGCGCGTCCCATGTTGGCGTGGTCGTGTCCTCCGTGGTGTTTGCGTGCTCTGGGGTGTTGTTGGTTGTGGGCGTTTTTTCTGGTTCGGTCGCTGGCGTGTTGTTTGGGTCGTCTTGTGGTTCTTCCGGTGTTTCCCAGGGTGCTAGTTTGCGTGTGGTGCCGTTTGCGCGTCGTGTGGTGGGGCGTGCTGTGACTGTCGCGCGACTGGTGGGGGTTGTGACTGGGGGCGCGGGTGGTATTGCGTCCGCGCTGTGGGTGTTCGTGTTGTTAGCGCTTGCGCTGATGTCGTCGGCGTTGACCGTTTCGTCGGCGTCCGTGTTGGTGTCGGTGTCTGCGTTGCTGCTGCCAGCGCTATCGTTGCCCGCGCTGCCGCTTGCGTTGCCTGTGTTGTCGCCGCCGTGTGCGTTTTCGTGTCCGGTGAGTCCGAGGGCGATGGTGTGGAGTGCGGCGGCGTGTTCTTGGATGGCGAGGCTTGCGCGTTCCATGTCGCCCTTGGCGCGAGCGTCTGCTTGCGCGTCTGCTGTGATGCGCTCTGCTTGTTCGCGTGCGTCGTTGATGATGGCGTCCGCTTCTTTGCGCGCGTCGGCGATGATGGTGTCTGCTTGTTCGCGCGCTTGTTGGAGCGCGCTTTCGATGGCGGCGGTGATGCCATCCAGCGGGTTCGCGGCGCGCGTTGTTTCGTTGCTGTTCATTGCTTTTCTCTTTCGTCGTTTGTGTATGCTCGCTGTTTGCGCGCGTTTGTTTTCTTGTTGATGCGGGTGCGCCACCCAGCCTTGTTGTGTGGGGCGGGGCGGCGCAGGTGTCGTATGACGTTCGGTTAGACGAGGCCAAGCGATTCTGGGGTGGTTGACCCGTTGAATGGTTCGTTGTCGCTCGCGGTGAGGTTCGCGAATGTGCTACCCGTGCGTTTGGCGATCATCTCGTATGCGATGGTCAGCGCGTATTTCCACGTCCAGTTGAGGAAGTCTTGCTCTTCCTGCGGTTTGTTCTCGTCGAGGAAGATAGTGTACGCTCCACGGAACCTATGGTAGTCGTTCTCTCCTCGCTTGGTGGCGGCTTCTGTGAGCGGCCACCCGTATGCGCGTGATTCCACGCCTGGGTTGAGGGTCGAATCCTCTAGGGAGAGCGTGGTTTGTGTGTACACGTCGAACGCGCGCTCGTATCCGAGTTCGCAGGCGACGATGCAGTTTCCCCACGGCTGAGAGAGGTGTTTGCCGAGTTCCAGGAGCGTAATTGGCTGCACGGTATCGCGTGTGAAGTAGAACGAGGTGAGCGCGGTGCGGCTCATGGCCGCGTACTCCCACTTGATCTGCTCGGCGGCGGCTTCGCCTGTCTTTTCTAGGCCGTGCGCGCGCCTGGGGCTTGCGATGGTGAACGGTTTGTTGTCGAGTTCCCAACCGACCGGTAGGAGGCTGTCGAGGTGGTAGGAGACTGCCTGATAGAGGGCGTCCTGCCAGTTCCAGCATCCCGAGATTCCACCGGCCATGAAAAGGTCGATGTGTTCGGGTAGCTGTTCGCGGTTGATGGTGTCGGGCGTGAATAGGATGGATGTCCTACTGCGCTGCGTGTCGTTCACCGTTTTCTTTGTGTTGTCGGTCATTGCTGTGGTCGTCTTTCTGTTGATTCTTGCGTTGTTTATCAGAGAAGGTCGGAGAGGGCGACTTTTTGGATGGTGACGGTTTCGTCGTCCGCGTCTGTGTCTTTTTCGGTCGCCTGGGTTGCTTCGTCACTGCCCGTGTCTGCCTGGTCGGTTGTGTCGCCATCTGCCTCGTTTGTGGCGGGCGGGGGTGGCGGCATGAGTATGGTGTTGTCCGCGAGCGCCGGATGTGTTTCCTCGCCGGTAGTTGTTTCGATGTCGCTTCCCTCGTAGCCGCTGTTCGCCGTGTCGGTGTCGTGTTCTGTGTTATCGCGGCGCACGCGCACGGCTGTACCCATTGGGGTGAGCTTGGTGACGATGGTGGTGTCGTCCTCGTCGCTGATGGCTGCGTCCCACGTGTTGTTAATGTGATTGCCGACTGCGATCATGATGTTGGCGGCTGCTTTGGTTGCGAGCGCGGCTGCTAGTGCGATGAACGCGAACGGCCACGCGAGAGCGAGTGCCGCTGCTGTGGAAAAGAGTTTGCGCCTGCGCGTCGTGTTTGCGCGGGCGGCGGCGTAGTTGAAGCCCGCCCACCACATGATGACGCTAATGGCATAAAGGAAGATGCTAATACTGTTCATATAGCAATAATAGCTTTCGCGGCTCTCGTTCGCCACGCGTTCGTGAGGTTTTGACGTTTGTACGGCTTGCTGCTTATATTGATTTCGAGTGTAATTTGTGACGCGCTTACGTGCGCCCCTGTGTTTGACGTTGCCGCCGTGTTGGTGGCTGCTTGTGGGGCGCGTATGGGCGCGGGAAGGACTTGTATTGATGATGGGCGATAGCGTGGGCGGCTCATGGTCGTTGGGGCGCGTGTGGGCGTTCCTTGGCGCGTTTGGTGTGAGTGAGAGGTCGGTGCGTGAGCGCGTATCTGCTCCCGCTGGCGACGTGACGGGCGGGAGCGATTATGAGGCGGCGGTTCTTGTGGATACGCTGCTTCGTGATAGTGGCGCGGCGCATATGGCAAACACTGTGTTGGGGCGCGCGTTTGGTGTGAGTGAGCGGTCGGTGCGTGACCGTCGTAAGGCTGTGGCTCGCAGGTACCCGGAGTTTTTTGAGGCTGCTGCTCGCGTGCCGGGGCATGTTGTTGCTGACGCGTGGGAGCGTACCGCTGGTGTTGATGGCGCGCCTGCTATCCCGGCTGCTGCGCCTGCCAGTTCCCCTGTTGTTGCTTCTCCTGCTCCATCGGCTCATGGTGTCTCCCCTGCTGCGTGGGGGGTTGCCTCCGCATCACCTGCTGTTGCGGGCGATAGCGCTGCTTCCACGCCCAATGATGGTGCCAGCACTGAGGCGTTGGCCGACCGTGCGCGCCGCGCCATGAAGGAAGCTCACGACGCGGCTACCGAGCTGGCTGCATCCAAGTTGGGTGTGTCGCCGGAAGCGGTGACGCCCTACCGTGCGTCGCTGCGTATCCCTGAGATGGATGGGTCGTGGCTGAAAATCAACATTGATCCGTCACAAGCGGCCCTGGAACAGGGTGAGCGTGTTGCGTTTGAGACACTGCGCACGGACATGGACAAGTACGCCGACAACTACAAGCGGACGCACGAGGGCGTGGCGGGCGCGGGTGGTGCTTACGCGGATGGGACGCTGGTTGTGGCGCTCGCGGACTTCCAGACCGGCAAGACGGACGTTCACGGTGGTACGGTGAACCTGTATAAGAGGGTTCGTAGCGTGTACGCGCAAATGGAAGCCGAACTGCCGCACTACAAGACGATTATTGCTGCTGACCTGGGTGACATTATTGAAAACTTTATGAATGTGGGGTCGCAGCGCCAGTCCAACGACTTGAACCTCACTGACCAGCTAGAGGCTGCGATTAGTCTCATCTGGGAGGGTCTGCGTGTCCTCCATTCCAAGTGCGACAATCTGATTTACGTGGCGGTCCCCTCCAATCATTGTGAGGTGCGCACGGGTGTGGGCAACAAGAACCGGGCGTCTAGCGTGTTGTCGGATGATTATGGTATTCACGTGCAGCGTCAGATTCGTCGCATGGCTGAGATGCGGCCAGACGTGTACGGTAACATGTCGTTCGTGTGCCCGTCCGACTATGACGCGGCCTGCACGGTCAAGCCCAGCGCTGACGATAAGAGTGTCCTGTTTTTTGAGCACGGCCACGTGGGCGGCGGCGCGAGCCAGGCGAAGATGCGTCAGCATGTGAAGAACATGCAGGCGGGTCGTATCGCTTACGCGCATATGGCTAACATTTTCGTCCACGGTCACTATCACACGCCGGAAATGTACCTGGTGGGAGATAAGACGTGGGTGGTGGGCGTGTCGTCCATCGACTCAGGCTCCTCCTGGTTCACGAACGCGACGGGTGAGAGCGCGCCGAGTGCTGTCACGTCGTTCGTTGCTAAGGATGGGATGGTGCGCGACATGCGCCTGTGGACGCCCGCCGAGGGTATCGGCTTGGATGATGAGGCGGATGGTGCGCGCACGAGCCTGTTTGTGCCCGGCGAGGGCGGTATGATGGTGAACGCGTCCGCGTCCGTGGAGGTTGACGCGCGCTCCCTGGTGCCCGCTCGCGTGGACGAGATGTTGGATGGTGGGTTGCGCGGCCAGTAAACGCGTGCGGCTCACGTTGGCAGTAATCGAACGCTCGCTGTCGGTGCGTGGAGCACCAGTGCGATCATGGCAAAGCCCCGGAACACGGTCGCCTGTATGGCGGGTGTTCCGGGGCTTTTGTTTTTTCGTCACCGACGCGTTGTGCGGGGGTTACTCGTTTGCGGCTGTCATGGCGTTGATGGGCATGACGTTGATGAGGCCGTTGATTTCGTCAACGATACTCTCGTAGTGCGCTTTCTCCGCCCAGTCGAGGTTGTTCATCGCCTCCTCGTATGCGCCGCTCTCAACGAGGAGGGCGTATGCGGCCGAGAGGCGCAACTTGATGGCTTCACGCGCGTCGGTGTTGGCGTAGACGTTCGTGTTGTTGGTGTTCTCGCTCATTGGATTACCCTTCTTTCGTGTGCTGGTCTCTTGTGCTGCTTCTAGTGTAGCATATGGGTTAGCGGTGCGCCTACGCGAACTCGGTCCACATGTCATGGAGCCATTCGACCATGCTTGCTTTGGTGCCCGCGCGCATCTCATTGTCATCGCAGTACAGCTCATAATTGGAGTCGATTGCGTGGCGGGCGTACCATTCGCACAGTGCGATAACAGCACCGCGCTTGTCCTTGGGAAGCACCAAGTGCTCAATGGTCTCCCGATAGGTGACACGTCCCTCGCTGTCTGTTTGGTACACGCCCAAGTCGGTTGGGTCGTAGGGGAGCCTCCCGTTAGCGCGGATGCGTGGAAGGTCGAAAACCCATGTGCCATCCGACTGCTTTTCGAGTTGGAACATGTCGGCAAGCTCTTTGATGCGCTGATTAGTGTTCATTTCCGTTTTTCCTTATCCTGTCAGTTGTTGGCGAGGAGCCGCGCCGCACGCTTCGTGTACGCTTCCGCGTAGTTGCGGAAACATCCGACCATCCAGTTATCGGGGATGATCGACAGGCGGTAGTCGAGATTAACCTCGTTAAAGTTCATGAAGGCGAGGGCGCTCATGATCTCTGGCTTGTTCACGTGTACGGTTTCCCCGTCGCCGTCACGGCTTTCACCGAGGAGAACGTAGGTGACCTCGTTGAACCAGTTGCTCACGTTCTCGTGGTTGACGGAGCGGCTGGGCGCGTCAGCAAGAATGATGAACGGGTGCAGGCTCTCGTAGCCGTCCGTGTAGTATTCGATGTATGCGCCGCCATCGTGTAGTTGCGTGAGGATTGCGCGTTCGTTTTCGGGCGCGTTCTTGTAGGCGCGTCGCAGGTTGACGAGGAGAGTGAACGCGTGCCTGGCTGCGGCCGCGTTGTAGAGGGTGTCTGTGATGTTCCAGTTCATTGCGCCCATTCCCATACTGACCTCAGCTTTCTCGTAGCTTGTTGCGCTGTTTGTTTCCTTGTGCGATTGTAGCACATGTTTGTGTCGGGCATGTATGTGATGCGCGGCATAATGCCCTCGTTGTCGATGTGGTTTGCGTAAAGCGTGACCATTTCGTCCCAAAACGCGTCAAACGTCATCGTGATGCTTGGAGGCGCAATGTCGTCCACTGCTCTCGGCGGCCAAATCATTCCGCTATACGATACCTGGTATTCGCCATCTATCAGGTAAATGCGTGTCCCCTCTGGGAGGTCGGCAAGGCTGATGGGACTGTGGATGAGTATGGGGTCGCCTCCGTCGTCTCGCGGCACGGGCATGGTGAGTTCGTATCCGTAGCGGATGTCGTGTAGTGCGATCACGTGCTCGATGACGGCGTTACTGACCTGTAGTGCCCGCTGTTGCAGCGCATCCTGTTCCTCGCTGTTCATGGTGTTACTCGCCGCCTGTGGTGCCGTCGCTCTTGTAGGTAGCGCGTAGGTCGTTGAGGTCTTGTTCGATGTCAACGGTGACAATCTCTTGGCTCTTGCTCGTGGCTTCGATAACGGCTGCGAGTCGCGTCATATTTGCAGCCGCCGATTTACTCACACCGCCGAACATGATGTGCATGTCGGGTGTTTCCGCCTTCTCGCGTTCAATGAATGAGCTTGTGTTGGTCATTGGGTTTCCTTTCCGTTTTCTTCTGTCTGCGCCTTGTGGTTCCGCATTTTAGAGGTGGTAGACAGAGATGGCGCTCCCTGAACCGAGGTACGCACAGGTTTCGCGAAGTTTGTTGAGTTCTTCCTCGCGGTATTCGTTGAAGTATCTGTGAATGGCGTCCAGTTCTGTGACGCGTTCGTTGATTGCCCACACGCGTGAGCGTATGGATACGTCACCGGAGAACTGGTAGCGACAAATTGACGCGACCTTTTTGCCGTCTACGTAAATGATGTGCTTCCTTGCCGCCTGGTTGTAGATGGAGTACAGATTATCGTCAACAATGTAGTCGTACTTGTTTCCGGCTTGAATGTGGCGGCACATGTTGTACACCTGCGCGTCCCGCGTGTCGCCGCCGCTTGCGTCGGTTTCGGGCGTAGCGTTCGTTGAGGCGCTGGCGAGGAGCGCGGCGGCTTTTGCCGTGTACCGTTCTGCCTTTTCGCGCGCCTCTGCTAGTTGCTCGTCCGTGGGATTGAGCGGGTAGAACGTTTGGTAGGCGATGGGGCCGTTGAAGTGGCAGGCTCCCGCGAAACCCCTCGTGGAAACGTGGTCGTCCTCGATGAAGATTTCCCGGATGGCGTCAGCCCAGTCGTCAATACCCCACTTGTGTGGATTGATCTGGGTCCACTGGTCAACGGTCACGTATGCTTCTGGTAGGTCGCTGTTGAATACGATCTGCGCGCCCCGTTCGATGAGGCAGTCAATGTTCTCTTGTTCGCTGGGTGACGCGAGGTTGTATTCGCGGCGTAGACACTCTAGGGTGTGGAACGCGTACTGTGCGGTGGCCGCGTCGTACAGTGCGTCCGCAGTGATTTCGCTGGTGGGGGTGTTGTCGCTCATGAGTGTTCTCCCGCTCGTCTGGTTATGTTGCTTTGTTGACTCGATTGTATCACAGTTCCGTGCGTTTTGCATGGAACCTCGCGTGTTCCTGATGTGGGTAAGCCCCGGCGAGCGTGAAACTGCCGGGGCTTACCGTGCGTCTCGCCTCAGACGTGGAGGGTGATGGAGGGAGCGCCGCCGAGCGCCTTCACAAAGTTCGGCGACGCGATGTCGCTGCGCTTGATGCCGCTGGCGAGGAGCGCCTGAGCCGTAATCATCGAGACGATGTAGATTCGTCCCGGAACGGCGGGCATATCAATGACTTCGCCGTTCTCTTCGTCCACGACGCGGCCGGTGTATTCGAGGTCGTAGACGGGCACGCCATCAACGATTTCGACAGGCTCAGCGGAAAACACCTCTTCGGCGCGGGCGGAGCCGGACGAGTCAATGGTGAGGTCGTCCATCCCCTCTCGCTTGAGGTTGACGGGGTGCGGCGTGAGGTTGACGATTTCGGTAATCTCGTCAAAGCTCAGAGCATAGACAGCGACGGGCTTACCGAACGCCATGTCCTTACCGCCCTTGAACTTGGCGAGACCGCCAAGAATGAGAGCCTGTCCCTCGCGGCCCACAATGGGGCCGGGGACGAGAACCTGCTCGCGCAGCTCAGGTCGTGCCCACGCCGTGACGGTGGGCACCAGTGCGCGCTCGCCCTCGCCGACCTCAATGTCACGCGTCGTCTGGGCGGTAGTGTGCTTGGTGATGACCTTGACGCCTGCGAGTGAACCCGTGGTGGGCGTGGTCTCGGCAATGATGTCGGACTGGAGGAAGGCGGGGCCGCCCTCTTCATTCTGGATCGTGGCACCGTTGGCGAGGCGGGTGGGGAACTGCATGAACGCCTTGATCTTGGTGGAGGTGGTGTTCGACATGGTTGGTTTCTCTTTCTGGGGTGTTGCCCGGTGGACGTTTCGTTTGCTGCCGGGGCGGTTGGTTTGTTTTTCGGTGGCGGTTTGTGTCACGCCGACAACATGTAGTCTACACGTGTAGATGCGCTCGCGCAAGTCGGAAACCGTGTTTTGTAGTGCGGGGCACATGTCGGCTTGGTGTGGTGAACGCCTGGCGAAAACCCCGCCACCGGCATGTCTCGAAAGCTACGGTGGCGGGGTGACGCGTCCGTCAGCGCCAGTCAGATGAGCGGCGCGTATCCATCAATCATCTTCTGGATGTACGGCTTGATTCCGCGATCCTCGTTCTCAAAGTACCATGCGGAATACTCGTCAACGATGTCGCTGACGAGGGTGTCGATTGCGGCCTGTTCCGCTTTGGCGCGGTCGCTTGGGTACATGAGGCAGACTGCGACGCGGTTTTCGTTGTTGGCGTTTTCGGCGGTCTCGTATTCCTCGCCGTACTCGTCAAAGAACGCCATGTCGGGGAACGTGGCGGCTTCGATGTCGCGTGTGAACTGCTCCACGTCGTTGATGGGGTTCCCGAGCCATCCGCTTTCGTAGTAGTCGTCGCATCCGTTGACGGTGTGCGTCGTCTGGTAGGTGCGGCCGTCGCTCATTTCGACGCGGAACGAGATTTTGTGGCGCTTGTACGTTACGTGGTGGAAGATGGCTGAGAGTTCTTCTTCGCCGCCAATGGTGTCGTACCATTCCTTAATCTTGTGTGCCTTTGTGACTGTGATCTTCACGGCTTTCCTCTCTCCCTCGCTTGCGTGGTTCGCGTATCCCGCTTTGTCTCTTGCCTGCTCTCATTGTATCACGAGTTGGGGCGTTTGGCGCGCGACGTTTTTGGCATTGTGCGGCGGCGTGGCACTGTATGCAAATGACGGGTACGCGTGGTAGAATGGTCGTGTTGGTCCGCCGGGGTGGCGGGCTAGAAGCGAACGGAAGGAAACAACAATGGCACTCGTGAACGCACAGTGGAATGGTGAAGGGTTCGTCTTGTCGGAGGATGAGTTGGTGCGCCTCCTCGAAAGCGACATGCAACTGAACGCCCTAGAGCGTGCCGGGGTTGATAACTGGGAGTGGTATGGTGAAGCACATGGTGAATACTTGATGGAGGAGTGTCCCGGTTTCGATAGCTTCAACGACGTTGTGCGCGATGCTGTTGCTCAGCTAAAGGGCGGCGCAGCCGACGAGTGAGCGCCCCGCGTTGGGTGGTTTTGTTGGGACGGGGTGCGTAACCTGCTGCTGTTACGCTCCCCGTCCTGTTTGTGTTTGTTGCGCGCCGTTCCTGCTGCGTGTGGTATCATTGGGGTGTTTGCGCGGTGAAAGCATCTTGTTGGCCGCGCGACCGGAGAAGGAAACAGGGGCGCGCGTAGGCGCGTAGGAAGGGACATGGAGCGTATGAGTGCCACGGCTGTGGAAGAGTTGCGTCGCGTGTGGGGTGGGGTGCGCGTGGACGATGTGCGTGCTGTTGACCATGTTCTGCGTTCTGGTGTTTCTCGTGGCGATGTGGAGGTCGCGTCGTATGTGTTTGCGTCTGACCCGTCGCTGAGGCGCGTCGCCGCCGGTCAGTGTAGCCTCCCAGCCGTGTTTGTTGACGTTCTTGCGGGTGACGATAATGAGGGTGTTGTTGTTGCGTTGCTGCGCGCGCACGCTGATCGCGTGGGTGATGAAGCGTTGGCTGAGGTGATTCGGTGGCGTCGTCTGCGTGTGACGGAGGTGCTGGTAGAGAATCGTCTGCTCACGGACTGGCAGATTAGCGTGATGGGTGTCGATCTGATGCGCGACCCGGAGGATTATGGGCGGATGCGGCCGTGGGAGCGTGAGAGCGCTCGCCCGTTCGAGAAGGGCGACAAGCTGGTTGTGCGCGCTCTCAATGCCCGATTGGATGCGGGCGACCCGGTTTCTGCTGGCGCGCTAGAGGAGCTTGTGGCGCGCCACGGTGGCAGGGTTGCCATGTGGTGTGTGAACCACGCTGACGACTACGCGCTCAGCGACGCGGTGGTTGCTGCCGTGCGCGTGAGTGAGGATGCGGCTCTTGCTGCCGTGGCGCGCGAGGAGACGATGCCTGACCGCGTTCTGTTGGCGGCTATGGACGCGTGGGAGAGCGCCGCTGTGAAGATCGCCCGCAACAGTGTGGGGTTGCGCCCGTCTGTGCGTAACCGTCTGATGGGTGATGATCGGGGTAAGGTGCTTGCGGCGTTTGCGTCGCGCGGGGACGTGTCGGACGCTGAACTGACTCTGCTGGTCTCGCGTAGTCAGGGTGTTGCTCGTAGTGTTGCGCTCAGGGATGCGCCGCTCAGCGAGAGTGCGTTGCTTGCGGTGGTGAACGCGTTGGATGACGTGTCGCCCGTGTTGTCGCGCCCAGATGTGACGCCCCGCGTGTTGGCTGCGGCGTGTGAGCGGGTGGACGCGGATGGGGCGCGCCGTGTCGCTCGGCACGGAAACGTGGATGGCGCGGTTGCTGCTGGTCTTGCGCGTAACCCGTGGCCGTCTGTTCGCGCTATCGCCGCTCGGTTGGCCGATTTGCCCGCTGACGTGGTGGACAAGCTGGCGTCCGATGAGGATGAGGAGGTGCGGGAGGCTGTCGCCGCACGCGCGGACCTGTCGCGCGAGTTGGCGCGTCAACTGTGGGAGGCTGCGTTGCCTGGGTCGCGCACGCGTGAACTACTGTCGAAGAACGAGTGCGTGCAAGCGGCGTGGATGGTGGACAAGGCGAGCGAGATGCGCACGTACGAGCTGGACAATTTCGTGACGCGCGGCGGCGAAGGCGTGGACGAGCTGTGTGAGGCCGTCGCCCACGAGGGCGGGGAGGAGACGCGCGCGTGGCTCGCATCGTGGACCGACACGCCGGAAGCCGCTGTCAGAGTGTTGGCGGGGGATAGGGTGTGGAGTGTGCGTCGCGCGCTCGCTGATAACGCTAGCGCGCCTGCTGACGTGCTGGATGCGTTGGCGCAGGATGCGGACAGGCGCGTGTCGGAGCGTGCGGAACTGTCGCAAGCCTATGTGCGCGCAGTGCGCGACCATAACGGGGACGATGCAGCTCTGTATCATGTGAAGGCTGAGCGTGCCGCCCGTGTCGCTGATGAGCGTATGCGTGCTACCCGTGACCGCGTTGAACGCGATATACAGGCTCGTTTCGACGCTGTTCGTGAGCGCGCGGAGCGTGGTGCCCGTGAGCGTTTCGGGTCGAACGATTCGGAATTTCCGAACAGTTCCCACCGTCGGGCTGCTTCTCGGGGGTGGGATGATTCACGCGGCGACGTAGCTCCCGGTAACAAGCCGATTGTGTTTATGGGTGAGGGTGAGATGGTGGAGGTTGCGTCTCGCCATCGGTTGAATGACAAAGATCAGAAAAAGCTCGTGGTTTTTGGTGGCGAGCGTGTCCACATGGCGCTGGTGGGGCGTGATGATTTATGTGAGGATGCTCAGATGGCGCTCGTGGTGCATGGTGATGAGCGCGCTCAGGTTGCGTTGGCGCGTCGTCACTCGTTGAGTGAGCGCGTGCAGGTGGCGTTGGCGTTTCGCGGCAGTGTGGGTGCGAGGCGCGTGTTGGCGGGGCGCGGTGACTTGTGCGGGAAGGCGCGCCGCCTCGTGTCCTGACGGGTGCGCGGCGCTGGGTGCGGGTGGTCTTGTTGGGGTTGTTGGCGGACAGTGGTTGCGTTGCATCTGCGCTCGCACTCGTGGTATGATGGTTCTCATCAGCAAGTGAAAAGTCGCGCCGTGGGGCGTGTATGGTGAAAGAGGGCGTAATGTTTTACGATCTGTTTGGGGATAATGATGTCTTGGCTGATGACTGTGCGAATGTTGTCCCCGATTTGTCTCGTCTGCTTAGCGATGACGAGTTGACGGAGATTCTTCCCGAGGGTTCTCCTTACGGTGAGGCGGTGATTCTCGACGGTGAGGAGTTGACGCCTGGTATGGCGCTGATTATTGCGTCGATGAATTGGGAGACTATGATGCGTAATACGGCGGCGTATCTGTTTACTGATTGGTATTATTACGCTACCAATCCTGACCGCGAGCATGGCTACAATAATCGTCAGCATGAGATTAAGCAGTTGGCCGACGCCATGCTCGTGTTGGCGAGGAAGGGAAGCCCCGAAGTGAAGGCTACCCTGGCTCAGGTGTGGAATATGCCCGATGCGGTGTTTGACGCTCTGATTGCGGCTCCTGCCGTTGATGTGGCGTGTGCTCTCGTGCGTAATAAGACGGTGAGCGGTGAGCGTTTGAGCAGCGCCGTGAAGTATGGCGGTAGCGCGGCTTGTTGTGTAGCGGTGTTTGAGCGCGCCGCTGACCTGTCGGATGAGATTCTGTGCGCTATCGCTGACGAGGAGATTTTTGCCATGTGTCGCGGTGTTAAGGTTGATGCCGATGTGGTGGAGGCGGCTCGCGTGGAGCTGGAACGTCGCCGCGCGGCGGCTGGTGAGTGATTGCATCTAGCGTCCTCGCTGTGTTGTGCTGGCGCGACTGGTGGGCGCAGGAATTGTGGCGCAGCTTTCGCTGTTTTGCGGTTGCGCTGCCCGCCCCGAGCGTGGTATGCTTATGTACGTGAACGGGAGATAGCGATTCCAACAGGGCGGATACGCTATTCCGGGCGCAAGAAACGCCAACCAGTCACACCAGCCAATAAAGGAGTACGATCATGGAACAGAACGGTAACTTTCCCACGTGGAAGGATGCGATGGCGCTCGCCTAATGGGCTTCAGGGGGAATACAAGCTCCCGATCTTCGCCATGACTTTCCATGGGTCGTGCTCGTGCTGCGCGTCGCCCACAGACTTTAACAGGGAGGCATACCTGACTAAGGATGTCGCCGAGAAGGATTGGTCGGACATTGACGCGTACGTGGTGTTGAAGAACGCGCGTAACGGTGGGGGCGAGGCGCGCTTTTACCACACGGAGACTGTTACCGAGGGCGGTAAGGCGAAGCGTCGTCGCGTGTGGGATGATTTCGGCACGCTGACCGGCGGTCATGATGCTGGCGGTGACCAGTATGTCATGTACAAGCTGTCCGAGTCGTTTACGATGGATAGCCTGCGCGAGCTGCTGACCCGGTTCGTTGACGGCCTGAATGAGGTCGCTGGTTTCGAGGCGTACTCTCTCGTGCTGCCGGACGATGAGACTGAGTGCGCGGAGATTGTTTACGCCTGAGCTGCGAGCCGCATACCTTGCGGTTTTTCTCCCCCTCTCGCGGGCGGTGCTGGGATGGTTCCCGCGCTCCCGCGAGAGGGGGCTTTCGTTGCGTGGGGTGATCGTGCGCGTGTTCCTTGTGTTGTGAGCGGGGGTGTTGGCGGGCGTGTCTGGCTTGTGTGGCTGGGCGCGCCCGACGCTTTTGTTTTCTCCCCTGCTTCTCTCGAAGTGCTGCCGCTTGTTGTTTTCTTCTAGTTGCTTAAAATTCGATCAAAATTAGAAGTAATTGGAAGTTTTAGGGGTGTGCCGCTATTGCGGTGGCGTGAATGTTGATCGCGTCACCGTGGGGTGTCTGGGCGCTTGTGCGTGCGGGCGCGTGGTGGTGCATGAGTTGAGGGGGCTTGAATGTCTCGAACGTTTAAGGATCGCAAGTGGACGTTGAAGATGCGTGATAGTGGGGAGTTTGTTCCTCGTGAGCGCACGTATGGTCGTCGTGTGAGTGCGGCTGAGGTGTTGGCTGCGCTTGGTGGCGGGCGTGTGCGTGAAGCCACGTCGGCGGTTGGTGAGGTGGAGCGTGACAGTGAGGTTGCGCGCTTGGAGGCTGCCGGTTTTGACGTGGAGGTGCGTCTGGTGTCTCCGCGTACTTTGGTTGGTTACAGGTGGCGTGATCGTTCGGGTAACTTGTGGGATACGACGAAGGGTGAGCGTGAGGGGCTTGTTGGTTTCGAGTTGGCTCGTGCTCGCGGTAGCGTTGTCGGGTTTGAGCGCGTGTTTTCGCTCCCGGTGTTTGAGGTCGTGGGCGTGAAGGACGTGTCCGCTGCCGAAGGTGAGCGTAAGGGAAGCGAAAACGAGGCGGCAGAGGACGTTTCGGCTTGCGGACTTGACGCTGACCGTTGCGCTGAGTGTGGCCTTGGCGCTGACACGCCCGAGTGTGACTTTGGTTCATGCCGGGTGGATGATGCAGGTTGTGTCTGGTGCCCGGATAATGGCCGTTGTGGCTCTGGTTGTGTATGGTGCCCGGCGGCGGAGTGCGCTTGTTCCGGTGACGGTGGCGATAGCGACGGTTCGTTGTCGGTGGGTGAGGCTGCTCGCCTGCTAGGCGATAGCGTTGTTCGTGCGGCGCGTGAGCGTGGCGGCGAGTTGCGTGCGGCGTATGATGCGTTGTCTGACCCTGATTTCGCGTCTGGGTTGGATTGGCGGACGTTGCAGGACCGTAAGACGGGTCGCGTGCGTCGTAACATCAGGTGGGAGCGTGCGGGAACGCGTCGCCGGGTGGAGCCTGCGGGTGTGACGGTTCCGCGTTCGTCGTGGGATGGCGTGGAGGCGCGTGCGGCTGTTCGTCGTGCGCGTCATGAAGTGGCGGCGTCTCTTGCGCGGTTGGCGCGCGCTGTAAACAGTGGGGTGGACCCGTTGGATGATGACCGCATGTGAGTAGTCGTTTTGGCGGGGTTTTGCGTGTGCGCGCCCTTGCTTGTATGTTTGTGATATTGGGGTTTCGTGAACTAACTAACCTGTTGGTTTGTTCTGCCGCTGGGTGTGAGTGTTCTGGCGTGCGCGTGGTGTCCGTGTGAGCGGATAGTGCGCGCGTGGGGCGGCTCGCGCTAGTGGTAGAAGGAGATTGTCGTTCCCGCCGGTTTGTGGCGGGTAGAGGAGAAGGAGAATACCTTTTGGGTAAGACTATTGGTAAGATGCGTGCCGGTCGCGTGGCTGGCGCTGCGTTGGCGGCTTTCGCCGTTGGTGCGCCGCTCGCGGCTGCTGGCGTGAACGCCATTCAGCCCGGCAACCATGTCGGCGAGATTGGGTCCGCGTATGCGGAGAAGAAGCCGGATGAGATTCCTGTCGCGGCGTCGAACGAGTTTTACGCGTATGTGAAGGCTGGCGAACAGTTGTGGATTGACTACAACTTGAACAGTGGCGTGCGTGGCGTGACCGACCAGGACGGTAAGACCGTCACTCCGGGCGCGGACGGCTACTACCCGGCTGCGACGGCGGACGGCGTGTGGAAGATCGCGTACGAGCCGACAACTGACGTGTCCGGCTACATTTTCAACACCGCTGATAAGGGCGACCAGAAGTGGGTCATGGGCGTGTACTCGGGTAACACGCGCCACGAGGGTCGCTTGTGGGTGAAGCGCCTGCACATGTCCCAGAGGTACGACGGTACGTTCAGTGAGCGCGTTCTTGGTGGCAACGCTGGTTCGCTCACCCTGTACCCGGTGTCGTCGTCTGGCTACATTTACAAAGTCGTGTTGAAGGGTATTAACGGCCTAGAGTCCGTTATTTCCGCCACGTCCAGTGGTATCAATAAGGTGTCTACGGTTGACGGTAAGACTGTGTACACGCCGACCAACCAGTCCTACGATACGTGGTACGTGGATAAGGCGTCCGGCTATGACGCGTACGCGCCAAAGTCGGGTGACTTGACTGCCCGTAACTGGCTACAGGCTGAGAATTTTAACGATTCACCGTCCACGACCGTTTACAATATGTTCTTCGAGGAGCCGTCCAAGGACTTGCCTGAGAGCATTGTTCCGAAGGTGAAAACTATCGCCGACGCGAACGTCACGTGGGAAGGCGACACGCCCACGTCCGGTAACGGGTATGCGACGATCACCGGCCTTGACCCCGAGGTTACGTACGTGTTCGAGGCGGCCGGTAAGACCCAGGAGTTCACTGGTTCTGACAGTGCGAAGGTACGCGTGGAAGCCGGTGACAGCATTGAGAAGGTGAAGTGGAAGCTCACCGCTAAGAGCCAGTCTCAGGTACACATTATGCTTGATGACGTGGAGCGTTTCGGTGGTTTCACGATCACGCAGATGAACGGTTCGACTGCCGGTGACACGACCGTGTACTGGGACGACTCGAACTTGAAGCGCCCCACGTTCGATGCGCGCCCGCTGAGTGCAGTCAGCGCGTTGGAGGGTGTGGACTCGAACACTGCGACAGGTGTTCACGGCTGGTTGGGCGTGACCGACTCGCGTGTTGAGGGCCTTGGTTTGGACTCTCGTGACTTTAACGGCGGCAACTCTTCCACCTACGGTGACGGTCGTATTATCGACACGTGGGCGAACAGTGGTGAGAAGCGCGAGTGGGAGGGCGAGTTTGAGATCAAGCAGCCTAACCCGCACATCTCGATTGTTAAGACAGTCGATGAGCCGGAATACGCGGAAGGCGACACGCTCCACTGGAACTTCCAGGTCACGAACGATGGCGAAACCATCTTGAATGACGTGAAGGTTGTGGAGGACGAGTACACGGGCACTAGCCCGCTGACGGACGTGTCGTGCCCGAAGGCGACGCTCGCTATTGGCGAGTCCATGATGTGCTCGGCGACATCTGTTGCGACTGCGAAGGACGTGGACGCCGATAAGATCGAGAACACCGCTCACCCAGAGGGCAATGATCCGGGCGGTAAGAGGGTGAAGGGTGACCCGTCGAAGGCGGTGACCACTCCGAAGCCGAAGCCGAAGCCGAACGAGGAGAAGGGCGACCCGCACATCTCTATCGTTAAGACGGTGGATGAGCCGACCTACAAGGCTGGCGACACGCTCCACTGGAAGTTCAAGGTCACGAACGACGGTAAGGTTGACCTCACCGACGTGACCGTGGTGGAGGACGAGTACACGGGTACCGGCAAGGTCGAGAACCTATCCTGCCCCAAGACCACGCTTGCCGTGGACGAGAGCATGGACTGCTCGGCAACGTCTGTCGCATCCGACAAGGACGCTGAGGCAGACAAGATCGAGAACACCGCTCACCCCGAGGGAAATGACCCGTCCGGTAAGCGCGTGAAGGGCGATCCGTCGAAGGCTGTGACGAAGCCTGAGCCGAAGCCTCAGACTCCGCCGACGACTCCTCCTGCTACGCCTCCGGCTACCCCGCCTGCTACTCCTCCGGCTCCGGTGACTCCTCCGGCTACTCCGCCTGCTCCGCAGGAGAGTAAGCCTGCTGCTTTGCCGGTGACTGGCGCGAGCGCGGCCGCTCTTGTGGGTGGCGTGGCGCTGCTTGCTGGTGGCGGCGCGGCTGGTGTGGCTGCTGCTCGTCGTCGCGGTAAGTGACATGGTGATGCGCGTCGTGTGCCCCTAGCGGGTGGCGCGCGTAGAATAGGGTGAGGCGAAACATGTTCCCTGGTTGGGTCGTGTTTCGCCTCACCTGTTTTTGTTGTCGTTTTGGTGCGCGGCATGGTGCATCTTGTGATATAGTGGTTGCGTTGTTAACGGATAGACGTTTTCCGTCGTCGCGTGAGATGCGCGGCTGGCGGTTGTGATTGTAGGAGGCTCTTATGGGGTCATTTTCATTCATGTACGCGGACGGCGGTAAGCCCGGCCAGGCGAACATGCTGCCGGGCGACAGGGTGCGTGTCCTGGTTCCCATGTTGATGGGTGGCGGTTCTCTGAACGGGACGTACGCGGACTATGGCGTCGTTGAGTTCTCGGATGGTACGTCTGTGGACCTGTACGAGCTTATTGCGCTGTGGAACAGTACGGCTGTGCGCGCTGCCGCCGCGAAGGTGACGGGAGTTCCCGCGCTTGATGCCGCGTGTAAGATGGTGGACGGTGAGTTCACGTCGTTTGCCCGCAATGTGGGTATCCGCGTGGCTTGCTATGATGAGGATATGGTGCGTTTGCAGCATCCTCTACGCGTGGTGCCTGCCGAGAACATGTCTGTGTCGTATGAGACTGTGGGCGGTATCAGCGTCGCGGACCCGAATCAGGGTTTTGAGGCGTGCCCGTGGAGCGACCTCGGTTGGGGTGAGTCTCTGGCCGTGTATCTGGATGGTCTGCGTGCGCAGAATCGTGCGGCTGGTCGTTGGCCGCTGGGTGACATTTCTTTGACGGATGATGAGCGTGAGCGCGTGGAGGAGATTCTGCGCGTGCCGTGACCGTTATGCGCGCTCACTGACCTGGTTGGCGTGTGCGTGTGAGCGTCGCCCTGCCCTCTCTTTTGTGGGGGTGGGGCGGCGTTTTTTGTGTGCGCGTTTTGTTGTTGCGCGAGTTGTGGTGTGACATGGTTCCGGTTCCGTGTAGCGTGTGGGGCGCATGTGTTGACGCGCGGTGTTTCGTCCGGGCGTTGTTATGCCCCGTCTGTTCGGTGGCGTGTGCAGCTGCGCGTGCTTCTTGCGTGTAGCCTAGTTTGTCAGGTGCGCGCGCGAGCGGCCTGTTCTTGGTTGTTGTATAACCGTGTTTATTAGCGGTTTCACCGTGTTTTAACCCTCTGTTAAATAGTGTTTGTTTTTGGCGGTTTTGCGGGGTTTTCTGGCGTTTTGACGGGTGTGATATTGTTTGCTATTTTTGCGGAGTAAGCTGACCTCTAGGTAAAGGATACCAGTCATATATGGTAGCAGATAGTAATGGTGCGCCCCGTAAGGGCGTACATCGTAACAGGTTTGCTCGCGCCCTGTTCGCGTTCACGGCGACGGCGACAATCGCGGGCGGCATTGTTGGCGCGGGTGGCGCTTCCCCCGCGTGGGCGGCTGACGCGAGTGTTGCCCCTACGCCGGAAACGGTGCGCGCGCAAGGATACAACAAGGTAAGTTTCCAAGACGAGTTCGACGGGACTTCACTGGATACCTCTAAGTGGGGTTACCAGTACGGGTGCTTTGACCCCGCTCAGCACTCACAGGCGCAGTACACGGACAGCCCGGATAACGTCGCCGTGCATGATGGGCACCTGAGCCTGACCGCCAGGTATTCGCCGACGAAAACCAAGTGGGATGGTTCGCAGGTTCCCCGCACATGCAAGAACGGCGACACCACTTACGATGCGCCGTTCACATCCGGCATGATTACGACCAAGACGAAAGACGGCAAGGTGCTGTACGCAGCGCCGGGTACTGGCTTCTATGCCGAGGCGCGCGTCAAACTTCCAGCCGGACGTTCGTCCTGGGCCGCTTTCTGGGGGACCGGCACCAAGGGCGGCTGGCCCGCTAACGGTGAAATCGACATCTTCGAGAGCAAGGGTTACGACCCGAGCTTCTTGATGAGCAACATTCACACCCCAAGGGCGGGCAACCCCAAGAAAACCCAGCAGCACCAGGGGGCAATGCACGGCGACACCGCCTCTTCGCAGACCGAGTGGCATACCTACGGCCTACTAAAGACCGCTGATGCCATTGAGTTCTACTTTGACGGTCAGATGACGCATCGCGTGAAGATGAGCGACATCAAGGGGGCGAGCAACCCCTTTGCGGACCCAGACAACAACCTAGTCCTCAAACTCAACCATATGGTTGGCGGCAGCTACTTGGCGAAGCACGATAACTGGTCCGACAAGACCTACGTGGACGCGACCAAGTACATTAGCGACTATGAGGGCGCTGGTTCTGAGATGCTTGTTGACTACGTGCGCGTGTGGGAGAAAGACCCGAACGCGCCAACGGTGACGGAAACCCCGGCTCCCGAGCCGACAGCTAACCCGGAACCTGCTCCTGAGCCAACGGCTAACCCGGCACCCGCTCCCGAGCCGACGGCTGAGCCAGCTCCCGCGCCGTCGCCTGAGCCAACCGCTAACCCGGCACCGGCTCCTGAGCCGACAGCTAACCCGGAACCCGCTCCCGCGCCGACCACTGCGCCGGAGACCCCGGCCGCAGATAACAATGCGGGTAACGCGACTGACGTTGACACGGCACACCCTGGCGAGGGCACGCCAGCGTCGCGCCCTGTTGAGAACACGACAGGCGACAGTAGTACGCCCGCTCAGCCGGACAAGCCGAGCGTGAACGACAACGCGACAACGGGTGACGCGAGTAAGCCAGCAGACAAGCCGGGCGACAAGCAGCCGGAAACCCCGGCACCATCGGCCGATAAGCCCACGGGCGACAACGGCGCAGACAAGCACGCTCCCGCCCCTGAGCCGTCGCAGCCAGCCGACAAGCAGCCGGAAACGCCCGGCACGTCGGCCACGCCAAACGGCAACACCAACGTCTCCTCCAAGCCTGGGGAAGCCACCCAAGGGAAAGGTGAGGGCCACGAGCAGCCCTTTCGCACAACCCAGCAAGCCACAGGTGAAGCCGGTACCGGCGGTCGTCAGGTGGGTGCAGCCGGTGGTTCTCAGGGTGTGGGCGTACATTCCGCATCCGCGCTTCCATCGACCGGCGGTAACGTACTGGTCTTGGTGGCGTCAGCCGGTGCGCTGGTGGCAGCCGCCGCAGTGGGGGTGGCCGCGTTGGTGGTGAACCGTAAGAGCAAGCGCGACTAAGCGCTTAGCGTTTCAACACAGTAACAGGGCCGGGATGTGCCTCTATTCTCTTGATATGAGAGTAGGGGGCGTCCCGGCCTTGCTCGTGTCCATCTCCCGCTCGCGTATCTTGCTGTCCGCGAGTGTGGGGTTTGCTGGTAGGTGTGCGAGCGACGGCGGGAAGGGTGTGCGTACGCTCGTGGAGCGGCATTGTTCTTTTGCTTGCGCTTCTTCCCGGTTCACATTGTTTGTTTCTTTTCTATCACTGATTGTAGGGGTTGGTTACAGTGGGTAATGGTACTGTTGTGTTGGGCCGTACTGGTGGTCCGAAAGGTCCACTGTCGGTGTGTCGAGCGAAGCCTGAGAACAGGGGGCGTGGCCTGTGTCAGCATTTCGAGCATGTGACGGTACCGGCAGGCGAGTCGGAGCAGATGATGGAGGCGGACAATGCGGCTCATGTGGGCGGGTTCTCGCGTGCGCGTGCGATGCGCGTGATGCCCGGAAGTGTACTGACCGCCCTTAACCCGGCGAGCCTCGGTATCACCGACATGAGCGTGTACGGGGAGAGTGGGAAGCCTCTCGCACCCGTGGTGGCGGGCACGAGGTTTGATGCGACGGAGAGCGCCAAGAAAGTGGCGGGCAAATATGGTGTCACCATTGATGAGGCGCTACAAGACGCGAAAACGCGGAACCGGATTATGCGCGAGGTGTTGAAAAATGCGGTTGCAGAAAAGTTCCTACCTCGCAAGGTCAAGTACAAGGTGTCGGGCGCAAAGTACGGCCAGATGAAGATTGCGATTAAAGTTCCTGGCGACTACGATAACCCTCAATTTAACACGTGGAGCGTGTCGTGTAGTGACATTGTGGGAAAAGACGGGCTGCACGATCCTGGTTATGTGAGTGTCGAGCGCGTGCCGTCTGCGACGGGGTTGGAGTTGCGCGAGCGTGTACGCGACGTTGCGTTAAGTGTGTTTGGTTCATACGAAGCGGGTGAGGGCGACGGCCAATGGCATCCGTACTGTGATGTTGACGTTGAGATTGTGGGCGCTGACGCGAAAGATGACCAGTCGGAGTGCTACGAGTATCAGCGTTTTACGGACGATGAGCGGCGTGAGTTGTCGCGCATTTGGGAGTCGGTGGAGCCGGAGACTGTGCGCGGGATGATCGCGCACTGCGAGACGGCGCATCCGGGGAAGCGCCGTAAGCGCCCCTATAATCGGTATATTCGTGGCCGTGTGGTGGAGCGTGAGCCGTTTACGTGGTTCGAGAATTAGGCGCGCGATTCACTGTACGCGCTTCTGACGCGTTTTCGCGGCTTGGGTGGCCGCGAGTGCGCTCGGGCGCGTGAAAGCCCCGCAGACGGTATCAAATAAGGCTGCATAACCTACATTTGTAGGCCGCGTTTCCTTGTTTGAGCGCCGCCCGACTGGTCCCCAAAGCGCCACATGCGCCCTGGTCCGCTAGTACCCTGGCCTCCAAACACCATGTTTGTGCCCTAGCGGGGCGTAAAGGAAGAATCACCTCCCTGGAAACGAGGCGGTGGTTCTTCCTTTTCTGCGTAGGCTTATTCTTCGTTCTATCCCGCCCTGGATACTTTAGCGACTTTCTAGCAACGGGTGTCCTGAGCGCCGTTTGTGGCCTGAGTTTCCGGCTTTTCGCCCGCGTCACACGGGCTTTAACCACGCGTGGCACGGCACGGGCGGCAATATTCACCGCAGCGTTAACGTCCCGGTCCATCACCCCGTGCTCGGGACAGACCGATAGTTCGTGCGTGGGGTGCGTAACCTTAGCGCCGCATTTATAGCACCGTTGCGACGTGTGCGCAGAGTTCACAGCTACGACCCAGCCGCCATTCTGCGACACGTAGTGAGTAAGCCACTGCACGAGCGCGCCTCGGTTCCACCTGCCGCTGCTCATCGTGTTTCCAATCCAGCTTAAATCTTCCACCGCTACGACGGCGTTGCCCCACAGGTGGGAGAGGTCGGCTATCTCTTGAGCGGCGAGGATAGCCAGTTCGCGCTTCTTCCGGGATGCGGCCTCGCGGTGGAGCTGCGCCTCGTCAAGCGCCGCCATGCGCCCCTGCCGGTCATGAAGTAGCGTCGCGGCTTTAGCTTTGAGGTCACAGACCTGAGCCTCAGACGCGCGCACACTGTTCCAGAGCGAATGAACACGCTGGGAGAGCGTCGTCTCATACACTATCCGCCCCGTCGCAACCTCTCGCACCGCGACGGTGGCGTAGTTGTTTATCCCTACGTCAACGCCGATAACATAGTCGCCCGAAAACTGCACAACGGGATTATCAGTCACAACCGTGAAAATAAAAACCGGCTCGCCGTCCTGAGCCTTAATGACGGGTAGGGTGACTCGGCCTTCCGTGAACCGCTTGTTGTCGAAGTTGAAGATCAGCCGGTACCACGTGCCTTGAATGACCATTTTCAGCACAATTTCGCCATCGGCAAACGGGTCATTCTCAATGGCAGCGTACTGCTTATTCACAGCGCCGAGGTTCACGTAATCCTCGCCATAAGAGGGCGGGGAACCGTTCGCGGTGCGCTTCCAGCCTTGGCTCACATACTTGGCACTCTCACCATTTGCGGCTTTGTCTCTTTCTTGCCAGGAACGAAACTCAGTGACCACACGATGCTGAACCAGCATCTCTTTACGCGACCGACCACTCTTACCCGACACTAGAAAATCAGGCATAGTAACACCAGCCCTGCGGCCCGCCTCAGCGGGAGCTGTCGCAGTAATGCGCGCCAGCTCATCACCTAAAGCCTCGTCGTTACGAACCACGTAGGTTGCGTAAGCCGAGATGTCCCGGACCTCAGACGCAAGCGCCGCCAAAACAGGCACACTATCTAGTAGCTCACCGTTCAAGTCTAGGACGTGAGAGGGGCGCGCGGCAAACGCCCTGTAAGTCTGGTTTTTAGCCAACGCGCCCTCCCAAAAATACACTCAACACCAGCTATATAGCCAATATCAACGAAAACCTCAGCTGTCATACACGCTACTACTGACGGTCGCGGGCGGCGGTGGTGGTACCGGCGGGGTGGGTGGCGCTGGCGGCGGCGGGACCGGCGTAGCGTCTCCCGTCGCCGGTGGCGGCGGGGGCGTGGACGCGGCCTCTAGGGTTGCGCGTAGGCTGCTTTTCTCCCAGTCGGGTGGGAGCGAGCGTTTGCGGCCCTCCCACACGGCGAACAGTTCACCGCTGTCGGTGCCGGGCTTGCGCATGTGCTCGGGCGGTTTCACGCCGGGCGTCTTATGGGGCTGACCTGGTGTGCGTCCAGCGTACTTGTCTGTTGAGCGCGCGTACCCCTTGTAGAGGCTATCGTTGTCCATGTGGACGCGCTCATACTCGCCCTCACCGTCATTCTTTGTTGCTCCACCGTACCCGTGGAAGCCGCTCGCTGCCAGCCGCCACTGTAGGTGCTGGTCGCGTTCCCTGTAGGCGCGCGCGTGCGTCTCGGTTGCTTTGAGGACGGGTTTGCGGCCGTTGATGATCTGTCCGAACTCGTAGCCTGGCGCACTCTCGTGTGGTGTGATGCTGGTCATGCCGGTGTCGGCGACGATCTCCCCGATACTGTAGAAGCTGCCCTCTAGTGGCGTGTCCTCTTTAACGATGATTGTTTCACCGTTGTAGGACAGTTGCGTGCCGATCTCCACAGTGGACGCAGTGAACCGTCCTTTCTGCCCGGTTTTCGGGTCGTCAAATACGCGCACCCACGAGCATCCGTCCACCGTGTTGATGTGCGCTTCGCCTTTAGCGGTCACGTTCGCTTTGTTGGTGGCGTGGTGGATGCCGGTCCCGTTGTAATCGCGCACCGTGCCGCCGTCCACGTGCTCCACGGTTCCGCCCCTGATGGTGTCAAAGTCACAGTCGAGGGCGGTGATAACGTGACCGCTGTCGCCGAGCTTGCGGAACCCGCTGTTGCGGGCGACGTGTACTACTCCGTCGCACTGGTTGAACCCTGTCTGGTCGGCCTCGTACACGCGGCCTTCGCGCCCAACGGTGACGCCCCAGTTGCCGGACAGGTTCACGTTGCCGCGCCTGATCTCAATGCTTTCGCAGAGCCGGTGCTGTGGGATGGTCGGTACGTTTGCGTAGCTGGTTGGACCGTAGCCGAGGTCAGTGTGTTCGAGGGTGATGTCCTCGTTTCCGTCGGTTGCGACGCGACGCGCCTCAGCCAGGTCGGGGCCTTGCACGCCGAGCGTGACAAACGGTGTTTTCGCGTCGTACACAAACCTTTCCACCCACTGTTTGCTGTCGTATGCTTCCTGCTTGTGACGCATGAACTCTGGTGATTTCTGGTCCCACCATTTCACGCCTGCCGCGTTCGCGGCGATTGTCGTGTACACGGTTGGCGCGTTCGGGTCGTCGCGCGGCGGCGGCCTTCGGATAATGGCGCTGCCGGGCGCGTTGGGGAGGTTGTAGTGCCCTTCCGCGCCAGTGTCGGGGTCGCGTTCGCTAAAGTATCCGCCGCTGACGCTCTCGTGCAGGTTCCGCCTCATGGCGTCAGCGACGAGCCTGTTCACCTGTTCTTGGCTGGCGTTTGGTGAGAGGTTGCTGGACGCGTAGTAGAGGAGCCAGTTCGGAGAGTACGTGTAAAGGCCGGGCATCCAGTCGGGGTTGCCGGTTTGTTCACGCATGGTGAGAATGTAGGCGCGCATCACGGGGTCCGCGAGCGGATTGTTCTCGTTTAGTCCCTTCTTGTAGAGGTTAATGTACGTGTCGTCGGTGGGGAGTGTGAACCCTTGCTCGAAGATGGCGCTGTTGAGTGCGCGGGCTTCTTCTTCGGTGAGTTTCTTGTGTTCGCCGACGTGGTTGCAGCCGCGAGCGCCGAAGAATGATGCGCTGCACGGGGTCCACGCGCCGTCTTTTTGGCGTTGCCCGTATTTTGTTTTCTTTGCTTTGTTGTCGCCCATGCTCTTATTGTTCCTTCTATGTTTCCCCACGGCTTCTTTATGCGTGCGCCCGCTTGCATGGGGCGCTAGTCCGACCGCTTTGTTGGTTTTCTTTGCCGCCACGCCGTTGTTGGCGCTGCTTCTTCTATTGTGGTAATATCGTGTGCGAGAGTAGCTATTTGTTGCTTTTTGTTTAGCTTCTTATAGCTTCGTGCCTGTTTCTTTTTGAGGGGTTTGTATGGTGTTTGGTGGTCGTGTTCGCGGCGTGTTGGTTCGCGCGCATGAACGCGTGATGTCCGCGCCGCGCAGTGTGGTTCTTGTTGTCGCGTCGCTTGCGTCCGCGCTGGTTGTGGCGACGTGCGTTTACGGCGTGTTGTCGTCGCGCCACGCGGTGACTGTGATGGATGCGGCAGACGGCGGCGAGGGTCACGTGGTGGTGTCGTGGGGGCGCACGGTCGGCGACCTGCTGGCGGACGGTGGCGTGCAAGTGGGCGACTGTGACCGGGTGACACCCGGCGTTGATGCGCCGCTCGCGGGTGTGGATACTGTGGGTGTGGTGCGGTGCAGGTCGGCTCTCGTCCATGATGGCGTGGGCGGCGTGGTTGCGGTGGGGACGGTGCGGCCTGACACGTTGGGTGTGTTGCGTGACGTTGCGGACGCTCGCGGCGTGAACGCGGCTTCTCGCGCATCCAGCAACGACGACGATAGCGCACTAGGTGACGCGGCTGCTGGCGGTGCGAGGGTTGGTGACGGCGTTGGTGCTGTTGTTGTGTCTGCGCCGTCTCAGGAGGGTGTACCCGTCAACGGCGGTGACGCTCCTGTTCCGGTGACGGTGGTCGCTGACGGTGCTACCGTGAATGGGGTGGCTGAGCGCGGCATGTCGGCGCGTGACGTGGCAGCGTCCGCTGGCTCGACCACCTCCCCGTTGGACGAGGTGACCGTGGGGCTGGATACTGACGGTGGTGTGGTGGTGCGCGTTGTGCGCGTGTGGCGCGGCGAAGAAACCGTGTCCACTGCTGATAAGGCTGTGGAGGAGAAACGCGACACGGATAGCCTGTTGGTGGGTGAGTGGACGCTCACGCCGGGCGCGGACGGCGCTCATGACGTGACCATGTTCTCGGTGAAGCGTGACGGTGAGCGCGCTCATAGTGTCGTGTTGGGGGAAAACACGGTGGCGGCTCGCCCCGCCGTGCGCGAGGTCGGCACACGCCCGGTGTCGCCGGAGGTGTTGGTGGCTGCCGGTGTGGACCCGGCGTCGCCGGTGAGCGAGGCGACCGATAGTGCGGGTGTGGTGACGGCCAGGTACCGTGCGCCCCTGTATTCGTTGACGAGCCGCGAGGACGTGGACAAGCTGCTCGGTAAGGCCAGTGGCGCTGACGGCGCTACTGACGTGCAGGGTGCGTCTGCTGGTGGCGTGTCTCCCGCTTCTTCTGCGCCCGCGTTTAACCCGTCCGGGTCGAAAGCTGATTGGATGCGCGCCGCCGGTATTAGCGACGCTGATTTCGGGTACGTGGACTACATTATTTCCCACGAGAGCGGCTGGAATTACCATGCGGTGAATCGTTCGAGTGGCGCGTATGGGCTTCCTCAGTCGCTCCCTGCCGGTAAGCTCGCGTCGGCTGGCGCTGACTGGCGCGATAACCCGGTGACTCAGTTGCGGTGGGCAAACAATTACGCGGTGGGTCGTTACGGGTCGTGGGGTGGCGCGTACCGTTTCTGGACGGTCAACCACTGGTGGTGATGCTCACGCGCCTTGTGTGCTTTGATTGTTGACACGGAAGAGGTATGCGTGCTATTGTGTGTGGTAACGACCCGTTCCGCGCGTAAACCGCGTCCAGAGCGGGTCATCGAAAAGCTCGAATAGTGAAACGCAAAACAGTCTCACGTGGACTGTGGAGCTGCGCGGGCGTGTGCGTCTGGTCGTCGCGGACCAGGGTGTGCGCGTTCGCGTGGAAGCATAAGGTGGACGCGCCTTTTAGCGGTTAAGCAAATCGAGTACGAGATAGGCCGGGGTCGGCGCGACGATGCCCCGGCCTTTCTTGTACCCAAAAATGGGTGTGTCGAGTTGTTTCTCTGTGCGCTCGCCGTTGCTGTTGTTCAGGTTGAGCCGACGCGCGTAGCGCCCTCTGTGGTACAATTGGTGTCATGAGTGAACAAGTGATCGCGCGTCATGTGGATGCTACCGGGGCGGATGCGCAGACAAGGGGTTCGGCGGTCCTTCCGTCTGCCTCGTTGTCTTATGTGTTGGCGCGCGCCGCCGCTTACGATGGTATCCGCGCTGACGAGAAGTTCAACGCGTGGGCGGAGAGCGTGGGTGGTGTGGATGGTGTGTGCCTGCGCGGCTCCTGGTTGCACGGGCTGAACCACGCTGATAGCGACTGTGACCTGTTGGTGGTGGGCGCATCGGTGGACGATAAGGTGCGTGCGGTGAATGTTCACGCTGGCGGCGTGGATTCGTTGTGTGTGACGGCTGGCAGGTTTGCTCGCCTGCTTGCGTCCGCTGACCAGGTGTGCGCGGAGGCTCGCGCCTACAATGGTGTGTTGTGGCGTGATGGTGCGGTGGGGCGCGCCCTGGTGGAGAGTATGAGGGTTCCGTTGCCGTTGTTGGTGGCGCATTACAGGGGTCAGGCTGCGCGTGATCGGGCTGCGCTCGCATCTGGGCGCGGCGATTTGGGTCGGCTGGTGAAGTTGGCGCGTAATGTGGCGCGTCAGGAAGCGTGTGCTGACAGTCTCGCTGAGCGTGGCGTGTTGCCTGTGGTGTCGTGGCCGATGGTGTTGGGTGGTGTGCGCGCATTGGCGGGCGCGGGCGTTGTGGATGATGGCGTGTTGGCTGGTGTGGAGCGCATGGCTGGGGTGCCCCGGTAGCGAGGTAGGTTTACGCTCTGGTTTGTTGATAGTGTTTGCTCGCGTGGCTTTGTCCCGCGCCTCTCTGTGGTAAGCGTCACTGCTCTTGCGGTGGCGTGGGGTTGCGCATCTGGCTGCGTGTGTGCTATTGTTGTGTTTATCAGGAAGTTTGCATCGTGGATAACTTTCAACTGATACATCTGGGGCTTTTCGCTCCTCCATGTGGACGTTTGGAGTGAGGATGGCTGCCGCCGAAGAACGGGACTGTGCGCCTACCTCCTGCCGCATGGGGGAGCGTTAAGTTTTTCTTGCGTATTTTCCTGCCACGTAGTTGTGGCGATGAGCGTGGCGCGTTTTTTGTTTCTTTGTTGCGTGTTGGTTCTGCGCACACGCGTCGAATCGTGTACAATGGGGTTCAGCTAGAAGAAACAAAACGGAAAGAGGTAGCCTCGTGATTCTTATTCCTAACACCCTGTTTGTGGTCACGTTCGCCGTGCTGGCTGTTATGGCTGTTCTGATGCTGCGTCGCGGCGTGATTGCTGAGGCTGTGTGCGCGACTGTCGCGGCCGTGGGGTGTGCGCTGCCGCTGGTTGCCATCGGCCTGGCTCCCGCTGCTCGCGAGGGTAACACGGTTGCTGCTGCTGTCGTTGTTGCCGCGTACATTCTCACCTACGTATTCACGTTTGGCGGCGCGGCGGGCATGTTCGTGTTTTCGCGCGCCCGCGTTCAGGCTGCGCTTGCTGATGTGGCGGGTGAGGGCAAGTGACGATGCGAAACGATCACGCTGAGGTGCCGGAACAGGTGGCGCGCCTCGCAGATAAGCGCCGCACTCTAGCTGGTCAGCGTCTTGTTGGCGGTGCGCTGCCCGGTATCGGTTTGGCTGGTCCTATGGGGGCTGGTAAGGACACGACGGCCACCGCCATTGCTGACGTGTTGCGCCACCCGTCTATGGCACATATCGCTGGCGGGCGCGCGGTACGTCGCGTGGCTTTTGCTGACGTGTTGAAGCGCGAGGCGTACCGTCAAGCGCTGACGGTGAAAAGTATTCTCACGCTATGTCAGGTTACGGGGTGCGCGCTAGACGTGGAGCGAGTCGTTTTCGGGAATGAGGCGTTGTGCGGGGCGTTTATGCCTGCTGGCGCTCCCATCCCCGGCGGCCTCATCGGCGTGTATTGTCAGATTTTCGCGGACGCGCTGCGTGAGGGCGACACGGACGCGTGGGACGAGGATGTGTTCATTTCGGTGAAAACGCCTGCGAAGCGCGTGGCGTATCAGCTTCTTGGTCAGGCCGTGCGCCGTGTGGACCCTGGGTATTGGGTGCGCGCCGCCGTTGAGGGTGTGGACTGGGAGCGTGAGTTCCCTGTTTTCACGGACGTTCGTATGCCTAACGAAGTGTCGGCGCTATATGATGCGGGCGCGCCGGTCGTGTACTTGCGCGTGTCGCCGGATGTGCAGCGTGAGCGGCTGATGGCTCGTGACGGTTCTCTGCCGAGCGAGAGCGCGTTGGCGCATGAGACGGAGACGGCTCTTGATGAGGCTGTCCGGTGTGGCGCTGTTCCGGTTGTTGATGCGTCGCATGGGAGTGCTCACCGGGTGGCGTTGCGCGTGTTGGAGGCGGCGTCGGCGCTGTAGGCTGATCGTTGACGTAGTGTTTTATCAAATGGAAGGTGATGGTTAAAGTGTTTGCTGTTTCTCTTATTGTGACTGTTCTTGTTGGCGTGGCGCTGGTTGCTGGCGGCGCTTACGTGGCTGCGCTCTCGTTCGCCGTTCTTGCTTTTAACTCGACGCTGGGCGGCAAGACACTGAGGTGTTGGGCGCTGTTGATTACCTCGGTTCTCGTGACTCTATTCACGTCCGTTGGTGTGGGGTACGTGGTGTTTCGAGGATTGATGCTTCTCGCGTAGTTGTGTTTTCCGGTTGTGATGTAAGTCTCGTTATCGGCGTGTTGCGTGCCTGGCGTGGGCGTGTTATTGTTATCGTGATAGACCTCCTTCCGGGCCTCTCCTGCGCGTTCTTATTGGCGTGCAGTGATTGCACAAATGGTTGGAGCCGTGAGGAGAGGCTGCATTTGCTCGCCTCCGCCCCGTAGCCGGTAAGCGCTTGCCGGTTGCGGGGTTTCTCTTTTGTGTGCGTCGCCTGCCCGTGTGGCGTATAATGGTGCGTGTCAGAAGGTGGCGGGCGCGTTCGCGCCGCGTTGCTGTTGAGCGAAGAATGGAGTGTCCTCTTATGTCGGTGACTGCTGGCGTTATCGTGTTCCTGATGTCGGCGCTTTTTGCGATTCCGGGTGCTATCGCTGCCGCTTTGTTTGTGCGTGAGCGTGAGGTTCCCGCTTTTGGCCGGGTGTTGGCGGGGGTGCTGATGGTGATTCTTATTGCATTGCCGTTCGCTTTGGCTGTGGGTGCCGGTCAGCTCGTAGCGTGGATTATGTCTCTGGTTGGCTAGGGCGTGTCCACGTGTTGCGCGCTTGGCTGCGAGTGTGCTATTGTGGTAGCAACAGATCCCCCGCCGGGCCTCTCCCGCACGTCTCCTATGGACGTGTGGTGACGCACAAATGGCGAGGGCCATGCACAAGCGAAACAAGCCCGATGGTTTGTTTCCGCCCGCAGCCGGAGGTGGTACCGCTTCCGGCTGCGGGTTTTCTCTTACCGTTCGCGGGGAAGCGAAACGGCGTTATTGCATGAAAAACAAGCGTTCAGAAGCGTAAACAAAGAAAAAGGGGGCGGCCTGCTGTGGGGCTGACTGGTGTCGTTGATTTGGAGTTGCCGGAGGCGGCGTACACGACGGGTAAGTCGCCGTCGCACGCGCGCGTCGAGAACCTGCATGACTGCTATCGTGGTGTGGCGCGTGGTGACGTGTTGGCGTTGTTGTCGGCTGGAGGTATGTTGCGTGAGCGGGTGAACGGTGGCCGCGTTCAGCGGATGATTCCGACGCAGGATGCGGTGGACGCTGGGTTGGTGTTTCGCTGTTCCGGTGTGGCGTTGTGGAGCGTGGATGCGGTGGCTGCGTGGGCGTGCAAAAACACGGGCATCAACCTCGTGCGCGGGTGGGCGAACCAGCGTGTGAAACAGCCCGGCGCGGGGAGTGACGGTTTCGTGTCGGCGACGGACTTGGGGAAACTCTTTAACGTGGGCGGCTCCACTATCGGTAAGTGGTTGGACGCGTTGGGTGTGCGTGAGAATGGTTTACCGACGAAGAAGGCGGTGAAAGGCGGGTTGGCTCGTGTCGCTGAGATGAACAGTGTCGGCGATTCGGGGAAGAAGGTGGCTCGTCGTTTCGGATTGTGGGCGTTGGTGCCGGTGCAGGAAATGCTTATGCGGGCGGGGCATCCGCTTGATTTTGATTGGAAGGCCGCGCAGAAGGGTAAGGGCCGTAACAGTGACGTGGAGACGGTGAGCGTGAAGAACGCGCTGGATGCTCATGTGGCGGCTGTGCGCGCTGCTGTGAAGGCTGGTGACGGCGCGGCGTTATCGCAAGCCGTGGATGCGGTGCCTGAGCGTTTTCGTCGCCTCGTGGAGGTGCGCCTGGGTGTGCCGGGGTTTATCACGGAGGGTCGTTGGCGTGCCGCGTGCGCGTCGATGCGCGACTGACAGGTGTATCGCTGCTCTCGTTCGCTGAAAGTGTGCGGGGTGTGCGAAAGCGCCGGACTTGTTCACCGTGTGGTGGGGTGTCCGGCGCTTTACTGTCCTCCCGTTAGGTGGCGCTGTGGGGCGCGTGTTCCCTTGTTGGCGCGGTGTTACGCGCTGGCGCTGGCGTTTCGGTGCTCGGTGAGGAGTTGGGAGACGGCGAGTGCGGTTTGTGCGCGCCCGTACTCGGGGTGCTCTGCTTGCACCTGCTCCCACAGCCGCTCGGTGAGGGTGAGGGATGCTTTGCCGTCCTCGCTCGCCCACTGTTCGCGCTCTGACGCTTTGAGGCGGCGCTCAATGGTGCGCGCCGCTTTCGCTTCCGCCTTACGTCGCATGACGTTAGGTGCCTTGTCTACAGGCGCGTTGTGTGTCCAACGGTTCACGACGTGCGAGGCGTGGTTGGTAGTTGCCATGTAGTATTCGCTGAGTCGCGGGAGCGTCTGCCTGAGCTGGCTGGTGGTCCACCCGGCCTGTAGGCGCTCGCGCGCCATTACCTGCACGTGCGGGCTGGTGGCGGCAACCGCGTAGTAGTAGGGGAGGCACTGTCGCGCCGTCTCGTAAGCGCTATCGCTGGTGTCGAAGTCGACGAACATGGCGTGTCTCCTGCTGTTGGTTGTCGGTGTTTTCTTGCGTTGGTTATAGTGTATCACGCGTGGGCGCGACGCGCTTGACGTTTTTGCTGTGGCGTGTCGGGGTGCGGCGTGGTATTGTTGCGTGTATATGACAGTTGAGGGTTTCGTTGTTATTGGCTATGTAGCTGGTATTGAGTGTATTTCTTTTTGGAGGGGAGTTGGCTAAGAACCAAACCTATAGGGCTTTTGTCGCGTGCCCCTCCCACGTTCTAGGTTTTTGGACGGTGAGCTGCTAGATAGTGCGCCTGTTTTGGCAGGGCTGGCGTCTGAGGTTCGCGACATCTCAGCTTACGCAACCTACGTGGTTCGTAACGACGAGGTTCTAGGAGATGAGCTATCGCGCGTTACTGTCGTCCAGCCTGCGACGGCTGGCCGCAGGGCTGGCGTGACTATGCCTGATTTTCTAGCATCAGGCAAGAGCGGTAGGTCGCGTAAAGAGATGCTGGTTCAACATCGCGCGGTCACGGAGCATCGTTCCTACCAGGAGCGCGTTAAAGCCGCGAACGGAGAAAGCTCCAAGTACGTTTCGCAGGGCTGGAAGCGTACAGTAGATGCTTCACCGCCCTCGTATGGCGGAGATTATGTGAACCTGGGAGCGGTGGATAAGTGCTACGCAGCCATCGAGAATAATCCGTTTGCTGATGGTGAAATTGTCCTACGGCTGGTTATTCAAGGCGTATGGTATCGTCTGATCTTCGACTTCGACAACAAGCGGTTCACCGAGGGGAAAGTCACACTACCCGTCATTAAAGTCGAGGATGGCACACCTGTTTTTATTTTCACGGTTGTGACGGATAACCCGGTTGTGCAGTTTTCGGGAGACTATACCATTGGTGTGGACGTGGGAATCAGCAACTACGCCACCGCTGTGGTACGTGACACTAAGACGGGTCGGATAGTGTATGAGACGACGCTCTCTCAGCGAGTTCATTCTCTGTGGAACAGCGTTCAAGCATCTGAGCGGCAAGTGCGATTCCTCAAAAAGAAGTCCAACAGGCTTCTCTCTCAGCGGCAGGAGCGCATGTCGGCGTTGGATGAGGCTCGGTTTCACCGTGAGGCGGCGTCCAGGAAGAAGCGGGAGCTGGCGATTCTCGCGGCGCAGGAGATAGCTTATCTTTCTCACCTGTGGGGCAACGCCGTCGTCTCCGTGGAAGATTTGAGCTGGATTAGAAACACCATGCAGAACGGGCGCTGGAACCGAGGCACGCTCGTCCAATGGTTCGCCCACTATGTGTCACAGAACGGCGGATGGGTCGTGGCAGTGAACCCAGCCAACACCTCGCAACAGTGCCACATGTGTGGCGCTAAGGTAAGTCACCCAACTCGCAAACTGTCTGTCTGTCCAGAGCATGGGGTGATGGACAGGGATGTTAACGCTGCGGTGAATATTGCCGCACGGGCAGTGCCACGCGTGACTAAAGCCCGCGTTACGCGGGCGAAAAACAGGAAACTACAGCCACAAGCGGCGCTCAAAACGCCCATTGCTAGAAACTCGTTGAAGTATCCGGGACGGGATAGGACGAAAAACAAGCCTACTGCGAAAAGGAAGAACCACCGCCTCATTTCTAAGGGGGTGATTCTTCCTGTATGCCCCGCTAGGGCACAAACATGGTGTTTGGAGGCCAGGGTACTAGCGGACCAAGACGCACGTAGCGTTTTGGGGACCAATACGGCGGCTCTCAAACGAGGTTGCATAACCTACAAATGTATGTTATTGTAGCCTTATTTGATACTGTATCTTGATAGGTTTCGTGTCACGCTCGCGCGTGAAGAAAGTGAGTAAGCGTCATGCTTGTTCGAGAAGTTCCTTTTGATGGTCACAGCCTTGTTTTGGGCGCTTTTTTCATTCTCATGATCTCCTGTTTCGTTTGCTTTTCGGTGGCGATGATATGGGATGACAAGAAGTGGAGCGAGGTGTTGATGGAAAAGGTGTATATTCGTTTTCTTCTGCCTCTTGGTCTCGTTTTCATTGTGGGCGTGATGGTGGTGGGTACGGCTCTGTCGTCAAGTCCGCGCCCCGTCGCTGAGGGGGACTACGAGAAGCTGGGTACTTATACGGCGACGGTGACGCGCGTGTACCCGCACGCCATTGAAGTGGAGACCGAGTTCGGCGTGTCGTTCCCCGTTCCTACCGCTATGATGCCGGAGGGCGTGGACACGGTTGGAGCTACTGTGACCGTTGACGTGTCTAAGCTGTCGTCGAAGCCGGGTCTTGAAGTTCAGCGCCCTAGTGGCGGCGCTTCACCGGCCGATTCCGGCGAACCGATTTTTGTTGAAAACGACTCTTGTAAGTCGTCGGGTGTACTGTCGTGTGCTGAGGTGTTCGGTGACGCTAAGGTTGGCGCAGGGTTTTTGCCGGGCTTGTATTACGGTGTAACCGCCGTTCGCGCCTCGTGACGTGGGCGCTACCGGGCGCTTGCTACCGTTGGGTGTGCCCGGTACGGTTCTCGCTTTTGTGAAGTGCTTGTTGTGTGTTTCGGCGCGCACTGCTGCCAGCGTTGTGGTATGATCGTGTAAAAGGGATGGCTCGTAGGCTGTCACCTCTTGAATGAGTTGCTAGGAAGGTTGTTTATCATGCTCAAGTACGGGTATGTTGCGAAGTGGAAGAGTAGGGTCACTGTCGGGTTTGCCCTGTTCTCTGTTGTTGGGGCGTTTGTTGCACCCCTCTTTGTTGGTGAACCTATTGCGAAGATGTCAGTGTTTTTCGCCTTTTTGACGGTTGCTTTCGTGGCTATGGCGATCTCTCAGAGTTCCGATATGATGGAGGAGGTGCGCCCGGTGCCTGACGAGTTCTATAATCCCCTGGGTGCGTTTAATGCGACGGTGAGGAACGTTGCGCCGCATGTCGTAGAGGTCGAAACGGACTCGGGCGCTGTCTTGTTCGTTGACGCTGACAGGGTGCCGGAGGTCGCGTGTTTCCGTGGCGCTCGCGTGGAGGTTGACGCGTCTGTCGTCACCTCACCTGCCGGACAGGGCGCTGTGCGCGCTGATGGCGTGGGTGGTTTCGTGGATGCCCGCAAGTGTGAGTGTATGGCGGGGTATGGCGCGGATGTTGCTATGGGGGATGAGCCGCGCGGCAAGTGGGGCGGTAAGGCGCGCTTTTATGCGGTGACCGCTGTTCGCGCCGCCGACTGACAGTAAAACGTATCAACGGAAGGTTAATGATTATGGGAACGGTCGCATGGGATGTTGCTCCCAGTTTCCCTGCCGTGTTGCTCACAATGCTAGTGTCGATTGTTGTGGGTGGCGCTGCGTCATACGCGTTCTACCTGTGGCTTGATAAGACGGATGAGACGGCGGGCGGATGTGCGACCACGCAGACGGTGATCGTCTTTGTTGCAGCTTTTACGCTCCTGTTTGGCAACTCTACAATGGGCGAGCACACGGTGAACGTATCTGAGTTGGCGCACGTCGGCAGTTACGACGGTACGGTGACGGAAGCGAAGTACGCGGATGTGAAGATCGAGACGAGGTACGGTGCTGTCGTTGAGATGCCGCGCGAAGCGTTGGGTGAGGGCGCGGCCGATGGCGACAAGGTGACAGTGGACGTGTACTTGCTGCCGGGCGGCGATGATCTTCCGTGGTACGCTACGCGCTCTGAGATTCGCCAGAATGACGGGTGGGTGGCCGGATACAAGGGCGAGGGCGCTATCAGTCTCATTGTCGCCTCTGATGTGTGCGCGGCCAAAGATGAGAACAGCTACAAGTGTGCGGTGACGTACCGGCAGGCGTTCAGCGGCGGCAAGGGCTACTACCTGATTCAGGTGTCGCCCGCTGGCGAGGGCGCGCAGTAGTCGCCTGGGCGGCTGCTTCTCGGTGACGCTCGCCGTTGCGGGCGCTATTGCGCCGTTACGTCAGTGACCTGGCGGTTTTGCTGTCGGGTCGCGGCCCGTTGGGTGGCTGGGCTTATAGTTTGCCGCCTGCATGGGTCGGGGTGCGTGTTGCGCCTCGCCCCACGTTTTTGTGTTCGCGTCTAGGCGATGTCGGCGGTTGTGTCGTTGGCTCCACATCGTCGGACGACCGTGTGGGCGCTTGCGGTTCCGCTAACGTCTGATTGGTCGCGTAGTGCATGTTCGCGCGCGAGACGCGCATCTAACACGTGTTAGTTGCCGTGTTTGCCCGTTCGTTCGCGCTCTTGTCGCGTGTGGTTTGCTTTGGGCGCTTGTTGTGCGTTGGGCATTGCGTTTGGTGTCTGGTGCGTGGCGTGTTCCTGTGGTACTATGACGGAGATAGTTGTACGGCGCACACGAAAGGAAACAACACAATGTTTGCGCGTATCATGGGTATCGTCAGCTCGAGTATTTTTCTTGCCTCGTCAATTGTGTGGGGTCTCTCCACTGGACACCCCGTTGCGGTGATTTTCGCTGTTGCGCTGGGTGCTTCGGCGGCGTTCATGTCGTTTCGCGCGTGGCATAGGGTCGGCGGTGACGTGAGCCTGGCATCTGTCGAGCGTCAGGAGGTCGTGGATGCTGTGCGTGTGGCGTGGAAGCGGTATTGGAAGAGCGCTGCTTTTATCGACGCGCTTTACGGCTTGAACCTGGTGTTGACGTTCGCGTTTAAGGGCGTTTATCGTTTTCGCGCGTGGGATGTGTTTATGCTGTGGTTTATTGTTGATGCGATGCTGCTCAGCTCGTGGGTTGAGATACTACGCAAGCGTGTAGGCGACCTCGCGGGCGACGACGAGGAGTAGACAGTTTCGTCTCGCTACTGCGTGTCTCCCAGTGGCGCGCGGCGGCGAATCGGGGGCTGACGAGAGTTGTTAAGAGAAAAGGAGAAACGTCATGAGGACCGAGATTAAGCATTTTGTTAAGCCGCCTAAGCCCAAGGCGATTTTTAACATTCGAGATGTTAGGATGACTGTGCTCGGTGGGCCGCTTACCATTAACCTAGACTCGTTGCAGTATGGTGCGGTCGTTAAGGTTGGTGGAGCCTTTTATCAGAAGGACGACGAACACTTTTGGGTGAATGTGGATGAAGGTTTCATCACTGCTGAACAGTTGATCTACAAGGCCGAAGCGAGTGGTTCCTGCGAGCTGGTCAGTAACGAGGCTTTATGATGGTGTTGTATGGCGCTGCTCGTCGTAGTCGCGCGCGTCGCATTGTTCTGTTGGCCCACACGTTCGGGTATGCCGTGCTGCTGGGTGTTGTCGCGTGGGCTGTTGACGCAGGCGTGTTGCGTGGTTTCCTGGTGGTTGTGGGCGCTCTCATGTTTTGGTATTCCATGTCGTCGCGGCGCGGTCTGCGTAGGTCGTTGACGGAGGCGAGCACACTGTGGGAGATGTTCGTGTACTTGTTTTTCGTCCTGTGGGATGTGTTCGCTGCGCCCGTTGGTCTCATGGCCGCGCTCATGTTGTCGAGTGTTGCGGCGGGGGCGTGGTCGTTCGTGCTGTTGTTCCTGTGGGATGGGCTGGGGATTGTGTTGAGATTCTTCCTGCGCGGACGCGGCAGTTGATGTTCGTCTCGTGTTTTTGCTGCACTGGCCGTGGTTGGAAGGTTTGTTGACATGCGTGTGACTCGTGAGTTGGTTTTTGCGGCGTTTGTTGCCATGTATTTGTCGTCTGTTCTGATTGCCGTGATGTGCGCGGGTGTTACCCCGGTTGCTTTGTGGCATGTAGCGTTTCTCTATCATGGGATGTTATATGTATTGGCACCGCTTATGTTTATTGGTTTCTCTGTGAAGATTGCGTTACTACTGTATCGCGTACTTTAGGCGGATGTAGTCGAGCGGTGACTCTCGCCCCGTCTTTCGGCTGCGTTTTCTGACGCGGGCGTGTTCGTTGAGCGCCACTCTCGTGTTCGTGGTATGATGGTTCCTGTCGGAAAGAAAAAACTCAGGAAGAGGAAACGCTATGCTTACTGTCGCCGCTAAGGTCGCCCGATACTTTACTGTTGCCGCATACATGCTTGTTTGCATGTGGGTGGTGTTCGGGGTCGGTCAGATGAGTTCGGCGGGCGGCTTCTTTGTCGCCGTGGCGGCGCTCCTGGCTGTTTTAGGCGTTTTCGCACGGTGGAGCAACATTGTCGCCGCCGCCGAGTATGACTGCCGTATCAGCGAGTTGCGCGATAGCCTGGCGACGCGCGTAGTGACTACGGTGATTGCGGCCGTGATTGGTGTGGCTATCGCTTACGGCTTCTACTACCTGTCCGCGTGGGTGGGCGAGGGGTCGCCGTGGTGGTATGTGGCGCGTTACATGATGGCCGGTTCCGTGTTTTCGGCGTGGTCGAACGCGTTTTGTGGCGTTTTCGCCCTGGACTCGGCTGAGGGTAAGAAGATGCGGAAGCTCGCACGCTGAGGCTGTCACAAAGAGAGGGGCGCATACCGCGCCCCTCCCTTTGTGTGCTCAGTGCGACGTTCGGCACCAGCTTCGGCTGTTTTTATGTAGCGCATGATTGTCAGCATTTCGGACGGTTGGCTGATGGAGAGTGACGCGTCCGCGAGTGGCACGGCCGGATCGTTGGCATCCCAGTAGTGCTTGCGCTGTTCCCATTCCTCTTCACTGATGTTCTCGTCTGGGTCGGTGTTGTCCCAGTAGGAGAAGTCGCTACACCAGTCCTGTGTTTCGAGGGCTTTCTTGTAGGTTTCGCTCTTAGAATACACGTGGAACACGGTGGTGTTTCCTGGACCGGCCATGAGGTATGCGTCGTAGAAAATGTCTGCTCGGCTCGTTTTCCCCTCGGTTTTGTGGAGCGTGTCGAGGTACCCATATAGCTGTACTACCACGTCAATGTTGTCTGGCTTGCTAAAGTAGTGGCCGTCGTATTCGATTGGTGGGAGGATTTTCCTTTTGTTGGCCCGCTTGTTCGACGCGGACGCGCTACGGAACGGCGTGTCATTCCATGTTGCGTGCGGATTGTCGTCCAGGATGTTAAGTAGATTGTTGGTGTGCGTGTTGAAACTCTCGCGGAATATCGGGTCGATTGTTTCCCTGATCGCCTGTTCGGCGCTGAACGGGTGAAAGTCCGTGATAAACCAGTTGTGTGCTTTAATGCTCATATCTTTTGCTCCCATTTGTCTTGCTTGGCTGCGTCGTTTCTCGCGTTAAGACTGTAACTGTAACAGCGGCCACTCTCTGTTTGCGTGCGTCCGCCGTCAACGGGCGGGTGGGCGTGCGTTAGTCGCGGTTGGCGAGGATGATCGCGTATTCGCAGGGTTGTGTGAAGCCGACGGCGCTTTCGCTTGGTGGCGTGTACGGCATGGCGTCCCAGTACTGCTTGCGGCGCTCCCATTCCTCTTCCGTCACGTTCTCGTCTCGGTCGGTGTTGTTCCAGTACGAGAAGTCCCCGCACCAGTCGGCCTGTTCGAGCGCTTCCGTGTACGCGGTGTTTTCGGAGAACACCTTGAATACGACGGTGTTGTCGTCGGGGCCGCGCATGATGATAGCATCGTAGAAGATGTCTACGGGCGTGAGTGTGCGCCTTGCGCAGTTTTTAAGCTCTGTCATGCGCTGGTAGAGTGCGTCGATTTTGTGGAAGTCGCTGCACTGGTTAATGTCGGTAATGTGCGTGGGGAGGATACGCTGGTTGTCGGAGGGGAGGTCAGCGAGGAACGTTTCGTCCCATGTGGCGTTGACGTTTTCCTGTAGGCGTTCGTCAAGTAGGTTTAGCTGCTCGCGGAACGCGTCGAAGAACACGGGGTTAATGGTTTCTCGGATGCGGTCTGCCGCGTCAAACACGCTGAGGTCGGTAATGAAGTGGTCGTACGCTTTGGTGCTCACAGTTGCTCGTTCCCTTTCTGCCCCGCGTAGCTGTGCGGGGTGCCATAGTGGTGGCGTGCTCGTTTTGTGCGCGCCATCTTTCGTTTCTTATGCTACAATAGCAATTGTTTGATAGGCAAAAGCCCACTCGTGCGATTTGTTGTGCGTGTGATGATTTTCAGGAAGGTGTGGTCAGTCGTGGAGTTTCTGGTCGATACGGTGCCGTTCTCGCTCACCGTGGCGCTTGGGAACGTGGTGCTGGCGGCTATGACTGTGGCGTTCGTTACTGCTGGCGCTTACGCGTGGACACATAGGGGCAAGGAGCGTGGTGAGCATGAGCTGACCGCCGGTGACCTCTGGGTCGGAGTGGTGTTCCTGCTGTCTACATAACGGTCGAGGGTTTCGTTGCTATTAGTTGTGTAGCTTGTATTGGGTGTATTCTTTTTGGGAGGGCGAGTTGGCCAAAAACCAGACGTACAGGGCCTTCGTCGCGCGCCCGTCCCACATCCTAGACTTGAACGGCGAGCTACTAGATAGCGCTCGTGTTTTGGTGTCTCTTGCGTCTGAGGTGCGAGACATTTCTAGTTACGCAACATTCGTGGTCCGCAACGACGTTGAGCTTGGGGACGAGCTGGCGCGGGTTGCTGCGACGGCTCCCGCCGAGGCGGGCCGCCAGGCGGGTGTGACGATGCCTGATTTCCTTGTGTCGGGAAAGTCTGGTAGATCGCGTAAAGAAAAGCTGTTTCAGTATAACGTGGTCGCGTCGTGCCGTTCCTACCAGGAGCGCGTTAAGGTCGTGAGCGGCGAGAGTCCCAAGTATGTTTCTCAGGGTTGGAAACGCACGGCGAACGCTGCTGCACCGTCGTATGGTGAGGATTACGTGAACCTTGGTTCCGTGGACCGGGCTTATGCCACCATCGAGAATGACCCGTTTGCCGACGGTGAGATTGTCCTGAAAATGGTTATCCAGGGGCAGTGGTACCGGCTGATTTTCAATTTCGATAACAAACGGTTCACCGAAGGTAGGGTCACTCTACCGCTCATCAAGGTTCAAGACGGCCAGCCTGTTTTTATTTTTACGGTCGTGACCGACAATCCAGTTGTCCAGTTTTCGGGAGACTATACTATCGGCGTGGATGTGGGGATCAACGCTTATGCCACCGCCGTAGTGCGCGATGTGAAAACCGGGCGGATAGTGTATGAGACAACACTCTCACAGCGGGTACACTCACTCTGGAACAGTGTGCGCGCGTCCGAGCAACAGGTCCGCGACCTCAAAAAGAAAGCCGGTGGGCTTCTCTCCCAGCGCCAGAAACGCATGTCTGCGTTGGATGAGGCGCAGCTCCACCGGGAGGCCGCATCCCGGAAGAAGCGCGAGCTGGCGATCCTGGCGGCGCAGGAGATAGCGTATCTCTCCCACGTGTGGGGTAACGCTGTTGTCGCCGTGGAAGATTTGGGCTGGATTAGAAACACGATGCGGAACGGTAGGTGGAACCGTGGTGCGTTTGTCCAGTGGCTCGCTCATTACGCGTCTCAGAACGGCGGCTGGGTCGTCACTGTAAGCCCCGCGAACACGTCGCAGAAATGCCACACGTGCGGCCAGCGGGTCACCCACCCAACCCATAAGCTATCCGTATGCGCCAAGCACGGGGTGATGGACAGAGATGTTAATGCTGCGGTGAATATTGCCGCTAGAGCCGTGCCGCGCGTGGCTAAAGCAAGGGTGACACGGGAGAAAAACAGGAAGCTACGGCCACAACGGCCGCTCAGAACGCCGCCAGCCAGGGATTCGCTGAAATACCCCGGCAGGGACAGGATGAAAAACGCGCCTACTCCGAAAAGGAAGAGCCACCGTCGAACTGCGGAGGAGGTGATTCTTCCTTTATGCCCCGCTAGGGCACAAGCGACATGCTTGGAGGCCAGGGTACTAGCGGACGGCGGCGCGCCCTGTGTCGCCGGGACCAGCAAGGCGGCACTCAAACAAGGGAACGCGGCCTACGAATGTAGGTTATGCAGCCTTATTTGATACTCTCTGGTTTCTGTGCCCGTTGTGTGCGGTATTCACGCGGCGAACACGGAAAGTCACGCGTTGAACAGCAGCGACTACACGTCCTATGGTGTGTATGAGGCGACGGTGGAGCGCGTGACTCTCACTGATTACACGGTGCGCACAGACTATGGCGCTGTGTTGACTATCCCCTACAGTATGGGCTGGATTGACGGGCGCGTGGACGCGGGTGATCGTGTTGCGTTGGATGTGTCGAGGATGTCCCTTAACGAGAATCAGAGCATCATCATGCGGGGCGGCGATGACATGAGTGTGATGTTCCTGATGGATGATGCTTGCGTGAGCCGGTTTGATTCTCACGGTGCGCGCGTCCCTAATGGCGTGGAGTGTCATCGAGCTTTCGGCGATACCGAGTACAAGGGTAGTGTCTTGCTCGGGGGCGGTGGCACGTACTACGTGCTGACGGGCGTGTCGCGCCTGTAACCTGTCTTGTCGCGGTGGTGTGGCGGCGTTGACGCGTGTTGTGCGTCAGCGCCGCTTTCGCGTATGCTGTGCGCTGTCGTGTGGTGGCGGTTCGCGCGACTGGGTGGGTGCCCTTGCGCGGCGGTGTTGCGGCACGATTGGTGAGGTTTTGACGCGTGCGCCTGCGCTCGCATATATTTTGACGTGTAGAGTATTTTTGTGCGCTATCGCGCCAACAGGCGTGCATGAAGCGTGTCGTGTGGCGCGCGTGAGAAGGGGAAGGGGCCGGAGTAGGTGGCTGTTAAAAAGAGTGCGGGCGGTAAGAGCGCTGGCGGTAAGCGTGGTGGTTTCCGCGAGGAGAAGCTGCAAGTCCTGTCCGACCGTGAGCACTTGTTGAAGCGTTTGTCGTTGACGTTCGGCGTCCAGGAGGACGACGGGGAAACGATGAGTCGTCAGAAGCAGAAGGCCGTCATGGAGACGGTTGAGAACGCTTTTGACCAGGTACTCAAAGGATACGCGTCGCGCGTGCGAGTCTCGTTCAACAAGGACAGGTCGTTCACTGTGCAGGATAACGGTATTGGTTTGCCGGTGTCTGAGCAGACGGATGAGCATGGCGTGGTGGGTTCGGGCGTGTATTATGCGATTGGCCGTACGAAAACATCCAGTAACTACGGTGATAATCATTCGGCGGTTGGTACGAACGGTGTGGGTTTCTCGTCTGTCGTGTTGATTGCTGCGCGCGTGGATGCGGTGACGTGGAAGAGTGGCCGCGAGTTCCGTCTTTCTTTCAAGGATGGTCAGCCGGGGTATTTCGATGGGGATAACGGTCCTGGTGACGCGTTTACGCCGGTTGACCCGCGCGTGCTGCACGAGAGCGCGGACACGCGCCCCAAGAGCGAGCGCGCCGGGTGGGAGGAAGGCACGAGGTTCACCGTGTGGCTGGACGACAGCGTGTTCCAGTCGGATAACCCGTATTCGGATGTGGATGCGGCGCAGAGGGTGAAGCGCACGTGCGCACTCACCCCCGGCATGGAGGCAACCGTCACCAGCTACCAGGAGCTTGCGCGCGGTGCGGGCGAGGCCGCGAACCTCGGCGGTACCATCGACAAGGGGACGGGCGCGTGGACTGCCACATACAAGTTTGAGGGCGACGAGGGTGTGCAAACCCTGTTGGAGGATGCGGCCCCGCGTAAGCTCGCGACAGACCCGTTCCACGTGTCCGCGTCCAGCACCGTGTGGCTGAAAACGTCGGTACCGTCGGATGGGCGGCAGGGTGCCGCTAGTGTGTCTACGGGCGAGCGCGAGGTGCCCATGTCGGCGGACCTGTGGTTCACGTGGTGCGACGCGCCATCGGAGCATGTGGAGACGTTCAGTAACACGGTGTTCACTCGTCTTGGCGGTAAGCATTATGTGGCGTTCCAGAAGGCGTTGACGGCGGCGGTCAACAAGCGCCTGCGGTCCATGAAAAAGGGGTTGAGCGTCAAAGACCCGGACGTGACGTATGAGGACGTGGCGCACGGCCTCGTCGCCGTCGTGAGCACGAGGATGCCGGGCGCGACGTATTCTAACCAGGCGAAAGACCAGTTGGACGGTTCGCGCGCCGTGTCGAACGCCCTGGCGAAGATGATGAGTGGCCCGTTGGAAGAATGGGCGATGGGCCGCGACAAGAACGTTCCGGCGGTGTGTGAGCGCGTGTTGAAGGCGGCTCGCGCCAGGTTGAGCGCACAGAAGAAGGTGGACGCGTCGCTCGCGTCCGCGAAGATCGCGAAAGCGGCTCTCCCTGCGAAGCTCGTAGAAGCCGAGGGGGCGGGTACTGGTGCGACGACGTTCCTGATGGTGTGTGAGGGTGATTCTGCCGTGTCGGGTTTGAAGCGCGCCCGCACCCTAGATTGCGCCCTGTTGGGTGTGCGCGGTAAGGGTATTAACGCGTTGAAAGCGTCCACGGAGAAGGTGCTCGCTAATGGTGAGGTGAAAGACCTGATTAACGCGGTCGGCGCGGGTTTTGGCGCGTCGTTCGACCTGGGCGCTATGCGTTACCCTGGGGGTATTGTGATCGCGACGGACGCTGACCCTGACGGCTCCCACATTGCGACGCTCCTGTACGTGATCGTGGACAAGCTATTCCCCGGTCTCATTGACGCTGGCCTGTTGTTCCAGGTGAAAACCCCTTTGGCGGTCGTGTCTGTGAAGAACGGTGACGGCGCTGGTGGCGTGGTGGAGTTGCCCGCGTTCACGCTTTCGGAGGCTCACGAGATGATGCGGCAATTGGCTGACGCCGGGCTGTCGTATTCGACGGACTACATGAAGGGGTTGGGTGAGTCCACGAGTGAGCGCTTGCACCAGTACGCGTTCAGTAGCGAGAAGTGTTGGCAGCGGGTGGAGCGCCGCGACGTGGAGGAAACGGAGCGCGTGTTGGACGTGATTTTTGGCGGCGACACCGAGAAGCGTAAAGAGTGGATCATGAGCTTGGATGCTGGTGTAGAGGTCGCAGACTAACACGAACAGTAAGCAACTAGCATCATACGGTAGTAAGAGGGAAGAAAGAACAGCAAGAGCATGGCAGCAGGTAAGACAAGTAAGCTCACAAAAGCGCAGCAAAAACTCATCGAACAGCTACAGGCGAGCGTCGGACAGAGGACAGGTATTGTCGCAACCGACAGCGCTGACTGGCTAGAGGACAACTACGGAGAGTACGCGATTTCCACGGTCGCGTCCCGCGCTATCCCCAGCGTGTATAGCGGTTTCAAGCCGGTTCACGCGCGTATTCTGTGGACGGCGCTCACCAATAACCTCACCCCATCGGCGAAGCATAAGAAAACCGCGTCGTTTGCGGGGTTGGTGCTCGCCTACCACCCGCACGGTGACGCGAGCGTCCAGGATGCGGTGTACACGGTGGCGCAGCCTTTCCGCATGAGGGTTCCCCTCATTGATGTGAAGGGTAGTGTGGGTTTGCATTTTGGTGACAAGCCTGCGGCGGCGAGGTACACGGAGTCCCGACTGTCCGAGGCCGGTTTGGCGTGCGTCGTAGAAGCCAAGAGTGGGGCGTGCGAGTTCAAGCCCAACTACGATGAGACGACGACGGAGCCGGTGGACTTGCCCGTCAAGTTCAATAATGCTGTGGTGAATGGTACGCCGAACAGTATGGCTGTTGGTTTCGCCGTGAACACGCCCTCCCACAACCCGGACGAGGTTCTGGCTGCGAACCTCCTCCTGTTGCGCCGCCCGGACGCGACCGTGGACGAAGTGCTCGCCGTCATGCCTGGTCCTGATTTTCCGACAGGCGCGCACGTGTACGATAAGGACCGTGAGGGGGCGCGCGACTACTACACGACCGGCAGGGGCCGTTTCGTCATGCGCGCCACTGTCACGGTGGAGCCGCTGCACAGGGGCGCGTCCAAGATCGTCGTCACTGAATTGCCCTACGGCGTGAGTGTCGGTGACGTTCTCGCACAGATCAATGAGAAGAGTGAGGAGCAGCCGCCGAAAACGAAGAAGGGCAAGCCTATTCCGGCGGTGGAGGCGTTCGAGAAGGGTATTACCAGCGCGTCTAACAAGAGTAACCGGGACCAGCGCCTAGAGATTGTCGTACACCGCCAGTGGCAGGCTGGCCGCGTGTTGGACGCGTTGTGGAAGTACACGAGCATGGAGACCGCGTTCAACGTCAACAACACGTTCCTCGTGGACGGCAGGCCCCGCCAGTTGGGGACCATCGACTGCATGAAGCTGTTTTTGGACTACCGTCGCGCGTGTGTCGCTCGGCGTAGCCGCGAGCGCGTGGACGCGATTGACGCTCGCCTCTCCCAGCTCTCGGCGCTACTGACGGTGATCGGGGACGTGGATACGGCCATCAGCCTTATTAGGGAAGCGAAAACGCCCGGTGACGCGCAAAAAGCACTCATGGCGCGCTTCCAGATCAGCGAGTTCCAAGCGTCCTACATTCTGTCCATGCAGCTACGTAGGCTCACGAAAGCGGACGGCGACCAAATCAAGGCAGAAGATAAGGCGCTGCGCGAGGAAAAGAAACAGCTAGAGTTGGTGCTCTCTGACGCGGACGCGATGAATGACCTCATTGAGCGCGAGCTAGTGGACACACACAAGCTCATCAGTAGCGAGCGCCGCACGGTCCTGCATGACGCGGACCCGGCTGAGGATGCCGCTACTGGTGCGGATGGTGATGCTGCTGGCGTTGCGGGCGTCGGCGGCGACCTCGCATCCGGCGACCTACACGTGAGCGTTCTCAGTGGCGGAGCCGTCGTGTGTTCCACAAGCCCGTGGAAGTACCCGCCCAGGACGCGCGCATACAAACACGGTGTTATCACCTCACAGTTCACCATCCCAGCCGATAAGCGCACGGATGGCGGCGGCGAACTGTTGCTCGTGTGCGCGGGCGGAGAAGGCGTGAAGGTGCCCGTCTCGTTCTTCCACGACGGCGTTCCCGCGACCGCGAAAACCCTCGGAGTCACCCTCACCGGCACCCTGATTGGCGTGAGCGTGGTAGACGGCGGCGATAACGCGTATGGGCTGATTGTCGCGTCCGAGATGGGTGTGGTGAAGCGCGTGAAGGCAGATTACCCTTTGCGCGCGGACACTGTTCCCGTATGCGCCCTCGCCGACGGCGACCGCCTGGTATCCGCTATCCACGTGGCCGAGCCGGAGAGCGCGGGCGTGGACATGGTGTTCATCACAAGGGCCGGTAAGGTGTTGCGCGCTGACGCTGGGAAGGTGCGCGCCGCCGGATGCCGCGCGGGCGGCGTCGCTGGCATTGGCTTGGCTGACGGCGACAGTGTGATCGCGTTCACCGCCATCCCGTCATCTCAGGTGAGTGACGCGCTGGTGGTGTCCTTGTCGGATGCGGGAGGCGGTCTCATCTGTGAGGGCGCGTGGAAGGCAACAAGCCTGGCCGAGTTTAACGTGAAGGGCAGGGGCACGGGCGGTATGGCTGTGCGCGTGAACCGCAAGCGTGAGAGCGACCTACTGTTTGCCGGTGTCGCGGTCGGGGAGCCTGAGAGTGTGGCTGTCGCTGACGGTGACGGCGGCGTGACCGTGGGATTGCCGGTCGAAGCGTCTACGCGTTCGTCTAGTGGCGGCGAGTTTGTACCTGTTGCATCCGTGCCGGTGGCGGTCGGACGCATGTGACGGTAAACACAGGGGCGGTGGTGTTTGTTTTCTCCACCGCCCCATGTTACCGTTATGGCGTGAAGGAAGGGGGCGCTTGTGGCGTTTTTCGAGTACCGTTATCAGGGCTACGCCGTGTCGTTTGGCGGCACGCTTGGCGACGCTTTCGCTGAGAGTGTGCGACGCACGGCGGGGTCGCCGCGTTTTCGCGGGTGGCGCGTAAGAAACGCGGCCGTGAGTGTGGAGCCTGTGGACGGTTCCGATCTCGTAGACGTGTACGCGTTCGCCGAGGTTGGAGGGGAGTCGGCGGTCGTGGGTGAGCGCGCGTTTGAGGCGCTTGTGCGCGAGTCGGCGGCGTCCATTGGTGTGCGCGTGTACGGGTTTGACGCGCCCGAGGGTTGTCCGCTCGGCGTGCATGATCTTGTGGTGGCGTCATCAGCGTGTTGCGGGTAATAGGTGGGTGCGGTTTGACCGTTACTGTTTGCGCTTGTTGCTGATGGTTGCTATTATTTGTCGTTGTTCTGACCGCTTTCTGGCGGTTAGTTTCTTTTCTTGTTCTTTTCTGTGAGAGGTTGGTTAATCTTGTCTATTCAGACTGGCCGCATGTACGCGACTATTCCCGTGTCCGCTGTGCGAGGTGGTTTTACGTCGGGTGGTTTGGTGTCGAGCGTGTTCCCGTGGGCGCAGGGGTGCCCGGCGACCGTGTATGAGGATGAGGGCGTAGTGGGTATTGACGTGACGGACCTTGTGTGCCGTCGCGATTACGCGAACATGGATTGGCTGCGCGCCGACATGTTGCCTGCTGTGCGTGATCTGATGAATCGCGTGTTTGACGAGACACCGGAGCTGTTTTCGCACGTGGCGTTCGAGGGCGTGTTTTTCGAGGTGGGGGAGCGCCCAGGAGCGTGGCGCGTGAGTATTCCTACGTCATCGAACGGTGACCGTGAGGCGGTTGTGGTGCGCGCGTGGGACGGTGGTGTCATCGCATTGTCTGGTGGCGTGGTTGCTCCCGTTGCCGAGTGAGATGCTTGCAGCGCAAGAGTGGGCGCGCCTGGTCGTCTGGTTGCGCGCACGCCGGTTCATGTGCTATTGTGTGAATGTCTTGCCCTGCCACGTGTAGGTGGAGCATCTGGGACCGTACCCGTCCGTTTGTCGGGGTGCGGTCCCTGCCTTTTATGTGACGAGTTCCGCCGTGTTGTCGCCCTTGGTATGGTTGTTTTTATGGGCGCTTGTGTGCTATTATATGTTTCGTCAGCGTCGCGTGCGCACCCTCTTGCGGGGTGTGCGCGCGTTTTTCGTGCCCACGCACCGCATCGGTGGCATGGGTGAGTTGTGGAAAGAGGAGAGTGTTTTGATGGCATCCCGTGTGATGAATGTTGTTCGCGAGTTTTTCCTTGGCGAGGTCATGCCCGATTGGGCGGCTCGCGACGTGGCCGGTCAGCGTGCGCGCTCCAATGCCGCGCAATTGGAGGCAGCGACTGTGGCGATGCACGCGCGCCGCTGACGGCTTGTATGCCGCCCGTTGGTGGCGTGTGGGCGCGTCCCTGGTTGGGGCGCGCCTTTTGCGTGCCCGCGTTGTCATTGCATGAGTGCAATAATGTTGGTTTTCAGTGCGTGAACTGTGAAGCGCGCACCGCCTGTTGGTAGCGTGTTTTGCTACGTGGCTTTCTCACCGCGTTTTGTTGCATCCGACGTGTCTGCGCTTGCTTCGCGCGCGCTGGTCGTTATCCCGCGTTTCTAACACGTGTTAGTTGACTGGTTTGCCCTGCGGTTACCGTGCCGCGTGTTCGCCGCTAAACTCTTGCGAATACAAGCGAGCGCGCCACCGCGTTTTCGCGTGTGACGCGCTTTTGCTTGCCCTCGGTCGATACTGGCCGGTTGCGCTAGTTGTTGCCTGCGGGGGCGTCCAGGAGCGCCCAGGCGAGGTTGTCGTTAAGTTCCTGCTCGGTGTCGCAGTTGGATGCCGAGTCGAGGATGCGCCAGAGGTATTCGTCCCAGAGGTCGCGGTGTGGCGCGTATTCGTCAAAGAGCTGGTCGGCGACATCTTTCGGCCGCTTGAACTCTACCTTGTGGAGCCAGTGGGCGAACATGGGTAGCTTAATGTCGAGGACGATATGGTCACCCCAGCTAGAGAACCAGCCGTCAACAACGTGTTTGTCGCCGTGGTTGGTCGTGAACTCGTACGTGGGATGGTCGAGCATCCCCGTGTACATATGGTCCTCACACGTGCCGTCCGTATCCTCGTACGTGTTGGACTTAAAATCGGTGAGGCGCAGTTTCACTGTTCTCCCCTACCCTTTCTGCCTCTTATCCGCGCGTTTGCGCATACGTCCCAATGGTAACATGATTGCGGCGGTTTTGTCACAATTCGCTCGTGTTGTGTAGGCGATTCGTCACGCTGTTAGCTTGCCGCTTGCCCGTGTGGTATCATAGTGAACATGAATAATCAGAATGTGAGCGCCCGCGTGGCGCAAGTGAATAATGTTCCGGCCGCGTCCCGCGTGAGCATGGAGCGTGCCGTGTACGGTGATGTTGCTGCCCATGATGGCGGCGTGTTCCACCACTACGTGATGCGAAGCCCGGATGAGGGTGACGCGTATGACGGTGACCGGGTACGTGTCGATGTGAAGCACGGCACCGGCTATCACACTGGCATGACTCAGTTCTTGTCGGCGACTGCCTACTATGAGGCGGACAAGGATAAGCCTTATGGTCAGCGTTTGAGCGCCACCGTCCATGAGCTTGGCACGCATTACGGTGTGCGCATGGAAGTCGTGATGCCCGCCCACATTGCCTCTCTCCTCGCGTCCACCTACCATGTCACCCCCACGGGTGAGGCGGGTATCGCGCGCGTGCTGGACAGCGGTAGCGCGCTCGTGGTCGCGTTCGAGGACGTGATGGAACGCACGTACATTCCAACACTGGTGAACGAGGGGGCGTGGCTGAACGCTCGTAACCGCGCGGCGATGAGTGCCCTGTCGATGCTCGGCCAGTTTGATGCCGTGTCGCCGCGTAACGTGCTCGCTCAGTGGCGTGAGCGCGTGGATGCCGCTGTCGCGTCCGCTGGTTGTGAGGGTGTGCCGCTTGCTCCTGTGGTGGAGGCGGTGTTGGGTGTTCTCGCCCCGTACAGGTGGTTCACGTGCACGGTCACCGTGGAGGGGTACGTTGAGACCGTGTGGAGCGCCGCCGAGAGTGACGAGAACGGATACGGTGAACTGTGGGCGGTGCATCGTCTGATCGCTGAGGCGTGGAGCGCCCGTCCGTCAGACGAAATCTAAACCGCCACCCGCCCCGCCCGCGAGAAGGAAATGCTGCGGTTGGGGCGTTCGCGTTTGTGTGGTGCGCGCTTGGTTGTTGTTAACGCCGGTTCGGCGCGCAGACCATGCAGTCAACGTGTTATAATCAACTAACGGCAACAAAAACCAACGAAACGAAAGAGAGAAAACAAGATGAACGCGATGTGGAGCCGCATCCGAGAGAGCCGCGCCGGTATTGTCGCAACCGTGGCAGTCATTGCGGCAGTGCTGCTAGTTCCGTTCGGGTACACGGTGCATGTACGCAACGAGACGATTCGGCTAGAGAACCGCGTGGAGGCTGGCGCGTCCCAGGTGGACACGGTCATTCAGAAGCGACTGGACTCGCTGAATCAGCTTGTGCGCACCGCGCAGGAGAGCGCACAGTTTGAGTCTGACGCGATTAACCGCATCATTGAGGCTCGCGATAAGACCGCTTCGGGTGACGTGGAGGGCGCGAACCTGGCTATCAACGCTGTCGCTGAACAGTACCCGGAAATGAAGTCCGTCACCCTGTTCGCTAGCGTCCAGTCGGAAACGTCGCTCGTTGAGAACCAGCTCAACGCCGCGAGGACGGCAAACAACGTGGACGTGCGCGAGTATCGTAACTACGTGCGCCAGTGGCCGCACTCGATGGTCCTGTCCTGGCAGGGTTATGAGGAGAAGCCGTACCAGTTGTTCCAGGCGACCGACGGCGCAAAGGATTATTCGCCGTCGTCCGTGTGGGGCGACAAGTAACGGGAACAGGCCGGTGCCGTTCTTTCGTTGTTGTGCGTGAACGGCGCGGCGTGCGAGGGTCTGATTGGCGGGTGTATTCGAGATGGGAGCGCTTGTGTCTGCTGTAACTGACGTGTCGCGTCGCGTGTCCGGGTTCGCGTCGGCGACTGTCCGATGGCTGCGCGAAACGGCTGTCGAGTGGCGTGAGCTTGTGGGCGACCCGCCAGGGTTTCGCCTCGTATGCGGTTTCGCCGCGTGTGTGGCAACCATCCCGCTCGTATTCATGCCGCTGTTGTCGATGTCAAGGGCTGCTGTACAGGCGGAAAACGATCAGGTTCTTCTCGCTACTGTGGTGGACACGCCGGAACAGTTCAACTGGGCGGTAGACACGCAACTGGGGAACATTCTCCTCCACGACACCGTGAATGTCCCGGAGGGTAGGAACGCTACGGTGGATGGCGCGTACGTGAGCGAGGGCGCGGCTTTCGGTTTCGGCTGGTACCGAGAGGAAGAACGCCTAGTGTCTCACACGGAAACGTACTCATGCGGTAGCAAGGGTGAGACGTGTACCCGCACGGTATGGGAGTGGGAGTGGCAGAGCGACGGCGATTCGTGGGACTGGATTGATACCGCGTCGTTTAAGGGGCGCGAAGTGCCGACGGAGTTTTTGGGCGCGAAGTACGAGTGGCTGGACCCGTCGCAGGACGTGGTGTTCCCGGAGGGGACGCGCTTTCACGGGATGAACGTGTCAGGCGGTTACGTGTATGAGACATCCCATGTCAGGTACACGTTTAAGGCTGCTCGCGGCGGCTACGACGGGAGCGTGACGCTCCACGCGGGTGAGGGCGGGAAGTTGTCGAAGGTCGCCGACTTTCAGCGCGGCAAGAGCGTGGAGGAGTATCGCGAGTCGTACACGTCAACGGCGCGCGCCTACATTATGCCGGTCATTGTAGAGGTGCTGGCATTGATTATCGTGTGCGTTGTGACGTATGCGTTGGTGATACGAGCTGCTGAACGCAGTTAATTGATGCTGGTTTGTGCGCGTTCGTGTTGCGTGCGCATTTTGGCTTGTGGTAGCGTTGTAGTTAAGTGAACCCCACACAATAGGGGGTGTCCCCGCAAAAGGGGGCGTAAGAACATGATGGGGGAACCATTTTGACGAACGATAACAAGACTAACGATGATGGCGGTCAGGCGGCGCGAAAGCCAGCTACTACTGGCGGCGGTGGCGTGGTATCTGCCCCGGTGTTGGGGTGGGGCGAGCGCGCAGGCGGGTTTGTGGACGAGACGGGGTACACGCCCGTCCCAGGTGGCGGTGAGGCGACGGCGCTCGTGTCGTCTACGCTGGGTGTGGGCGCGTATGAGCGTTTCAAGGAGCTGCTTGGCCGCGACGTTGTGCGGTGCGTGAGTACGGAGGCGTTTTCTACTGAGTCGATGAATGGTGCGGCGCTGTGTTCGTATGCGTTGTCGGTGGCTGGCGAGTATGCGACGGGCGGGGCTGGTTGGGGTACTCTGGTGGTTCCGGTTACTGGCGTGGGTAGCGCGGAGATGGTGTCGCGGCTCCTTGATTTTGACGAGGCTATCGGTGAGGGGCTTGTGGTGTTGGTGCCAGATGTGAGTCCTGGTGGCGAGGTTCAGGTTGCGGCGAAGGGTGGCGCGGTGTGGGCGCGCCGCGTGGTGGCGTTGTGCGCTCGCGTGATCGGTGCGGGTGGCGTGGTGGTGTCGATGCCTGCTGGGTGGCAGGATTGGCGTATTCACCTGGCGGGTTATGTGGCGGCTGGTCAGGGTGTGGTGGGTTATCATGTTGATGGTGGCGGCGTGTATGATGCGTTGCGGTTTGCGGCGCGTGGTCTGGGTGTTCCGGTGTTCGCTGTGAAGTCGTATGCTGACCGTGGGCGCTCGGGGGTTGATGTGTTGTGTCGCTGGTATGAGGGCGCGGTTGTTCGTTCTTTCACTCAGAGCGTGTGCGTGTCGCGTGCGGGCGTGGATGACGTGGTGGATAAGACATATTCTGATCGTGACACTCTCTATCATGAGGCGATTGTGTTCCGCCTGCGGCGTAATGAGTGTCGTCGAGCTGCGAAAAAGTATAAGGGTCTACCTGTAGAGGAGCGCGCGTCTGCGGGGTTTGGCGTGCCGCGTCCCGGCGAGGAGGAGGCGTGGCATCTAGTGTAGCCGCCGAGACCGCTCGCGTCGGTGTGGCGTGATTTACTCTCTCTTTGTATTAGTGGGGTGTGAACGTTCGCGTTTGCGGATGGTTCGCGCCTCACTATTATTTTACCTGTTATTGTGTGCATGTCAGTTTCTTTTTGTGTTGATTCTTGCTTGTTTGTGCTATTTTGTTGTGTTCGGTTGCCGTGCGTGGGCGCGGCTGTGTGATTATGAGAGGAGCTGCTGGTGGGCAGCTTACCTGTTGATGGTGTTGGCGCGAGCGCGTCCGGTGCGGTTGATGTCGTGTTGTGGGTTGACGTGGAAGCGACGGGCGTTGACCCGGACTGCGAGCGCTTGTTGGAGGTCGCGGGCGTGGTGACGGACATGTCGGGGCGCACGCTCGGGTTGGAGCCGTTCGCTCGCGTCGTGGACCAGGGGAGCGCGGCTGAGGCGGATAGTGTTGTTAGTGGGATGCGTGGTAGTGCGGCGGTGATGCACGCGCGTAGCGGCCTGTCCGAGAGCGTGCGCGCTGTTGGTGGGTCTGGCATGGTGGCTGGTCTGGTTGACATGGAGATGTGTGCGTGGTTGGAGGAGTGCGCGGACGCGTTCACTGGGTTGCATGGTGGCTCGTCGTACAGGGTGTGGCTTGGCGGGAACAGTGTCCACGCTGACCGGGGTTTCGTGAAGCGTTTTCTGCCGTGCGTGTACGCGTCGTTGGACCATAGAGTGTTGGATGCGTCGAGCGTTGCCCGTTTCCTGCGTGCTGGCGGCGTGAATGTTGCGTGGGTTGCGGATAGCCCTGCCGCGCATCGGGCGTTGCCTGACGTGTTGGGTTGTGTCCGCCAGTATCGTGAGATGCTTCGCGCTGTTTCTGAGCTTGGCGCTCACTAGGCGAGTGGTTGGCTGCTGTGAGCGCTGGTGCTCTTGTGGTAGAGTATGTGCATGGTAGATAACGGTTCTGTTCTTGTTTCTTCTTTCCCGTCCGCGACCGTTGATGGCGGATATGATGGTTCGTACACGCGGCGTATGGCGCGCTCATACGGCTCCAAGTGGGATGCGCTGCGTGAGCATGTGTGTCCGGGCGTGAAGGTGCTCGATTTTGGGTGCGGGATGCCCGAGAACGCGCGTCTCTTGCGTGACCTGGTGGAGGACGCGGGCGGCGAGTATTATTGCCACGACGCGCACCCGGATGTTGAGGAGGCAATGCGCGTTGACGGCGGGTTTCGTCACGTGAGCGCTGATCGTTTGGGCGAGTACGTGGGTGCGTTTGACGTAGTGTTTATGTCGAGCGTCGTCCACGAGATGCTGACGCCCTCGTGTAAGCCAGGTAGCGTTGCGAACGCGGCGCTGTTTGAGCTGATCGGTCGCCTTGTTGCGCCGTCCGGGTGTCTTGTTGTGCGTGACTGGGCTGACTACGCGGTGGGCGCGCAGGATGGCTCGTTGCCCGCGTCTCTTGATCTTGTGGACGATGGTGCGGCGCGCGAGGTTGCACAGTGGGTGAGCGCAATGGAGGACAGCGGCTTGATTACTGGCGGTTCTGTGTGCATCGAGTCACGTCGTGGCGGATGGTTGCTTACTGGTGAGCGCGAGAGCGTGTGCGAGGTGTTCTTGCACGCGGTGTGGGGACTCGGGTCGATTGATCGCGAGTCGCAGGAGCGTTACTGTAGTGCGGCGTTTGGGTCGCCCGGCGGTTTTATGACATGGTTTTACGGTGGGCGCGGGTTCGCTGTCGAGGGTTGCAACGTGTTTTATGATGAGGGGTTCGCGCGTCATGGTGCGCGGCTGTTCCGACTGAGCGGCGGCTTGCCGTGCGCGACGAAAGCCGTGACGGTACTCCGTAAGGGCGTTCGTTGACCTATCCGCTGCTCGCTCTGCGCGTTTATTTGCTCACGCACACGCTTATGTGACGTGGTTCACTTGTTTTCGCGTTGACGTGGCGCGCGGTCGTGGGATATGATTGTCCCTGTGAGTGATTGAGGGACACCGTTGATCGGCCCTCTCATAGGGCCTCCAACCGGCCAGCCGAAAGAGGCGTGGCGTTGGAGAGGAACCGGGAGGGCCGCTCACAGGTTGACAGAAGTCGCGAACAGCGATAAGATAACAACATAACGTCATAACGGAGTGTAGCTCAGCTTGGTAGAGCGCCCGCTTTGGGAGCGGGAGGCCGTGGGTTCAAGTCCCGCTACTCCGACAGGTGTTAACCTTAACCAAGTTGACACTGTGGGGGCAAGTCTCCTCACGGCTGGTGGTTGTCGGCCAACGGCCCTGTTATACATCAACGGAAGATCAGCGTTAGTGCAATGTGCGACCCCGGTTCGACTCCGGGAAACAGGGCTAAAATAACACAATAAGGGTCTCTAGCTTAATTAGAGGAAGCAAGGCGGTGTTCTAGGCCCGCTAAGCAACTCTCCGGGTAAAGCGGTCCGCCGGAGTGCGGAAGAGATGACAGTTCGATTCTGTCGAGACCCACAGCGCCAATCTGGTGACCTGAGTAGAAGTTACGGGTTCGAGTCCCGCCACTGGCCCCGCAAAGGCCGGTGTAGCTTAATTGGCAAAGCCCAAAAAGGAGACGGGTTCAATTCCCGTAGCGTAGAGAACAGAATACTAGGAAGTTCTCGGAACAGGGGTCGCTCCCCTATTCTGGGCCGTTAGCTCAATTGGTAGAGCGCCTGCCTTGCACACAGAAGGTCGCAGGTTCGATTCCTGTACGGTCCACTGAGGTCAGCGGGGCTCCATCCCGCAACCTCTGGTAGCGCCCATCATTTTCGAGCGCACACCGACTAATGGCTGATAACCACGAGTCGGCGGGTGCGCGGCGGGCGCGGGAGGAAAGGTGATGACCGCCTCCAAAGTAGCGCCACTGGTGTGGCCGCTTGCGCAGACATGCGCATGTGAGCGGGTTCGATTCTCGCCGTTACACAATGCGCCCGATACCGCCGGTTAAGGCCCACGAGATATGAGTGGGTGCTCCCGCGCGGTGTAGGGTGCAGAGCGCGGGCCAGCCCCGAAGCTCCCGTGGAGGTGTCTGACTCCACGGGGCGGCTAAGGGGTCCGCGTGGGCCAGTCCAGACAGGCTGGCTTGTTGGACCGTTAGCTCAGATGGTAGAGTATCGGCATCACACGCCGAGGGTCACAGGTTCAAGTCCTGTACGGTCCACAATGCGTAGCTCCAAATAGGCAGAGCACCGGGTCAGAAAGCCCGGAGGCTGCGGGTTCGAGTCCCGTCGCAGAGCGCAAGCAGAGTTTTGTGTACGCGTCACAAAATGAGTTTGCGTGCGCGTTCTGATCGCGTTAACTGAGCGGGGTTGATCGCCCGCGAGGCGCGTGTGACGTTCGCGTTTCTGGACCGTTAGCTCAGATGGGAGAGCGCCTGGTTTACACCCAGTAGGTCGTAGGTTCAATTCCTACACGGTCCACTGGTGTTAATCTTAACAGGGTTGGCATCGTTGGGAGCGGATGTCTCCCACGGCTGGTGATTTTGGTCATCAGCATTAAGGTCGCCGTGAGTGCCCCGGAGACGTTAAACGCGCGTGGAGGGGACGTAAGACGTTGTTCCAGCCTAGTGTCTGGTAACGCTGACCCCGGTGAAGCGCGAACCAAGCGGGCGTGCCAAAGCGCTGTGAGACTTGGAGCTGGCCTTGGTAACGAGGTCATGCAGTCTAGTGTAAGCTAGGTTGTAACGGGGCTGACTCCACGGGGCGACTAAGGGGGTTAGCGTGGGCCAGTTCAGGCGGGCTGGCTTTACGGCGGCCGATGGTTTTGCTACCGTCCGCTGTATAGCTGGTATTGGGTGTATTTCTTTTTGATGGGGGTGCGTTGGCTAAGAACCAGACCTACAAGGCTTTTGTTGCGCGTCCATCTCACGTTCTGGACTTGGACGGCGAGCTGCTAGACGGCTCATCTGTTATGGCTGAACTCGCATCTGAGGTTCGAGACATCTCTAGTTACGCAACCTACGTGGTTCGCAATGACGAGGCTCTAGGTGATGAGCTGGCTCGTGTTACCGACACTCAACCCGCCGCAGCTGGGCGTCGTGCGGGCGTGACCATGCCCGATTTTCTAGTATCGGGCAAGTCTGGCAGGTCGCGTAAAGAGAATCTACTTAGGTATAACGTGGTCACATCATACCGCTCCTACATGGAGCGTGTTCAGGCCGCAAATGGTGAAAGCTCCAAGTGCGTGAGCCAGGGCTGGAAGCGCACCGCAAACGGGGCCGCACCGTCGTATGGTGGGGACTACGTGAACCTTGGCGCAGTGGACAGCGCTTACGCTCGGATTGAGAATAGCCCTTTTACCGACGGCGAGATCGTCTTGAAAATGGTTATTCAAGGCGCGTGGTACCGTCTGATCTTCAACTTCGATAACAAGAGGTTCACCGAGGGTAGGGTTACTCTCCCTGTCGTTAAGGTTCAGGACGGCCAGCCGGTGTTCGTTTTCACGGTCGTGGCGGATAATCCGGTTGTCCAGTTTTCGGGAGATTACACTATCGGCGTAGATGTGGGGATAAACGCTTACGCTACTGTCGTGGTGCGCGACACTAAGAGCGGGCTGATAGTGTATGAGACGACGCTTTCTCAGCGTGTTCATTCACTGTGGAACTCAGTTCGTGCGTCGCAGCGGCAGGTCCGCACCCTGCGAAAGAAAGCCGCGACGCTGCTTCATGATCGGCAAGAGCGTATGGCCGCGTTGGATGAGGCGCAGCTCCACCGTGAGGCCGCATCCCGCAAAAAGAGAGAACTAGCTATCCTTGCGGCGCAAGAAATCGCCAACCTATCCCACACGTTCGATAACGCTGTGGTTGCTGTGGAGGACTTGGGCTGGATCGCCAATACCATGCAAAACGGCAGGTGGAACAGGGGCGCGCTGGTGAAGTGGCTCGCCCACTACGTATCGCAGAACGGCGGCTGGGTCGTGGCCGTAAACCCGTCCAATACGTCGCAATTATGCTATAAATGCGGCTCCAAGGTTACGCACCCGACGCATAAGGATTCGGTCTGCGCTGAGCACGGGGTGATGGACCGGGACGTTAATGCCGCTGCGAACATTGCCGCCAGAGCCGTGCAACGCGTTGTTAAGGCGCGTGCGACCCGCGCGAAAAACCGGAAACTACGGCCACAAGCGCCGCTGAAAACGCCTGCGGCTAGAAACTCGTTGAAGTATCCGGGACGGGATAGGACGAAGAGTAAGCCTACTCCGAAAAGGAAGAGTCTCTGTCGAGTAGCGGGGGAGGTGATTCTTCCTGTACGCCCCGCTAGGGCACAAGCGCACAGCTTGGAGGCCAGCGTACTAGCGGACCAGGGTACACGCGTTACTCTGGGGACCAATGTGGCGGCACTCAAACAAGGAAACGTAGCCTACAAGTGTAGGTTATGTTGCCTTATTTGATACAGCTGTTAGCTCAGTGGATAGAGCGCCCGGTTACGAGCCAGGATGTCGCAGGTTCGAGTCCTGCACGGCCCACGGTCATAAAAGAATAAGGGTCTTGTGGCGTGAGCGGCGTGGGCCGCACGGCATGAAAGAGCGTTGAAGGTTGCGGGTTCGAGTCCCGCCATTCCGAAAGGGCCACCCTGTAGCGGGTGGAGACACGAGTAAAGGGTGTAGCTCAAAATGGTGGAGCATCAACAAAATTGCCGGGGGCGGGTTCGACTCCCGCACGCCACACTTTGGACCGTTAGCTCAGATGGAAGAGCGTCTGGTTTACACCCAGTAGGTCGCAGGTTCGAGTCCTGCACGGTCCACGGGAGCATGGTATGTTCCTGCTTCGTTTAGTAGCGCTGAGCGTGGTGTTCCTAACGGAGTGGGCGCGTGTTGTCGGCTTGCGCGCGAGCCGGTGGGTGCGATATTATGTTCTCGTAGTTCCCAGTCGTCCTCCGGGACTGGCTGGGTGTATAGTGTCCGTGGCGGAACTGGCAGACGCACTGGATTTAGGTTCCAGCGCCTTCGGGCGTGTGGGTTCGACTCCCACCGGGCACACTGGCGGCAGAGGTTTTCGGAGTTTCTTCTTGCCGCTCGCGTTCCGCTCGTGCTATAGTGGGTGGGACGCGGTTCGCCGGGTTGGCTCAATTGGTAGAGCATCCGCCTTGTAAGCGGACGGTTGTGGGTTCGAGTCCCACACTCGGCTCAGGTTTTGACGGTGGCGCGTGATCGTGCTACGGTTGAAACTAACAAGGAAAACTGAACTGAATAGTGGAAAAGTTTCCCTGTTTTCGGCGTGTGGCGCAGTTTGGTAGCGCGCTTCGTTCGGGACGAAGAGGCCGCAGGTTCAAGTCCTGCTACGCCGACCGGGGAGCGGAAACAACACGGGAGCACAGCGCGGCTGCGGTTGCTGTCACGCAGGGGTGTGTGGCGGCATGGTAATGTGCGCTGGGTGTGTGCGGGTGGCGCTTGGGTGTTTGCGCCAGGATGCTCTCGGTGTTGGTGAGTAAGTTGGGGCCGGTCTGGGTTGGCCGGTTGAGAGTGTCCGCGCACGCGGGTTGGGCTGGCCGATGGTGCGGCTGGTGTGCGTGTGTCCCGCTGGTTGGGCGCATTGTTGTCGCGTGGTTGTCTTTCGTGTTTGTTTCCGCTCCCCTTTTTGCCTCTGTGGTGGAATTGGTAGACACACCACACTCAAAATGTGGCGCTCGTGTGAGCGTGTGGGTTCGAGTCCCACCGGAGGTACTAGCGGCCCGCGACAACGCGGGATGGCGCTTACGATGCCAGTCTGATGAAATAGGTAGACATAGCGCACTCAAAATGCGCCGCCCGGTTGGGCGTGCGGGTTCGAGTCCCGCGACTGGTACTAGGGGGAGCAAGATAAGTGAATGTGGTGGCTGCGTGTTGTGCGCGTTTTTACCGACATTGGGGCGTGTAGCCTAATGGTTGGTGCCACGGCGGTTGTTGGTTCGCTTGTGGCTGGTGCGCGGGTTTTGTTGCGCACGATGTCGCTGTCACCTGGTTCGCTTGTGTTGCTTCCTCTTATTTGGACAGTAATCCTGCGAGGTGTAGGGTCCGACTGCTAATCGGTTCGCTCGTTTTGTTCGGGTGAGGTTCGATTCCTCTGCTGTCCGCTGGGGTCCATGCTCCTGTCTGTTGGGGCTTCCCCCGCCTTTGCTCTGGCGGGCGGGGCGTGGGCTTCTCTCTTTTTCTTGTCTCGGCCATGTTCGGGCGGTTCTCCGCGTCGCTCGGGTGGGCGCGCCCCGTGTGGGGTGTGTCCGGGTGGTTCCCGTTCACCTATGGCTGGGCCGTGACCAGCGCATTGCGCGCGGCTCGGGAACATGCCCCTCTTGGGGTGTGGTTGCCGGGTGTGGTGGCGTTGGTTGCGTATGCGGTGTCGGGATGCCCCGTGACTGTGCCTGTTGGGTACGGTTGCGGGGTTTCCTTGTTTTTGGCGGGGCGTTTTCTTGCGCGTGCGCGCCTTTTTGGGGTTGTGGGTATGTTGTTGTGTGTTACCTGCGTGTCCGTTCGCTCGTTGCGGTGTGCACGCTTGGCTGTTTGTTTGTCGGCTGTGTCCTGCTCTGTCGCGTGTTGCTGGTTTGTTGCGGTTTGTTTTGTTTGGCGGCTATTGTGTGGGTGTGCGTTTCGTGAGCGCGCCTGCGTTTACTGTGATATGGTTCATGTCGGTTTGTGTGGGCGTGCGTTTGACGGCGACCGTGATTGTCGCTTATTCTTTACTGTGTAATGGGCGTTTCCAGCGGTTTGCACTGCCCACAGGTATGCCCGTCGTTTTCGTGAGTGTTTCCTGCCGTCATAAGGGGTGGTGGGGCGAGAGCGGCGTGCGTGGTCGGTGGCGGCTGGTGGCGCGACGAACAACATGAAGGAGAAATACTCTTGAAGTTCCCTGTTACTTTTGCTGGCCGTGCTGGTAAGGCTACGCGTACTCTGGTTGCTGGCGCGGCTCTCGCTGTCGCCGCTGGTGGCCTTGGCGTGTCTGCCGCGTATGCTGCTCCCGTTGAGGGTCCGGCTCCGGCTCCCGCCGAGTCGTCTGCGAATGGTATCAACAGTGTGACTGGTTCTACGCCGGGCGCTTCCACCGCGACGGGTGGCCTGTCTATTCAGAGTGTCAAGGTCACTCGACCTTACGACACCGTTTCCGTGGGCAATAATTTCTCTGTCCGTATTGATTATACGGGCAAGAACGTCTCTCCGGGCGCGACGTTCACCGCTGACCTCGGTCCCGGCCTACGGGTTCCGACCGGCCTGACTGGCATTAAGTTGAAGGCTACCGCCCTGGACGGTAGCACGAAGGAGATCGGTACCGCTAAGATCAGTGGTACGACGTTTACGTTCACCATTGATGAGGGTGTGAACACTCTCGGTGGTAACGGTACGCTCAACAACGCGTTTGTTGAGTATAATGTCGAGGTGAACAAGGATGCCGTGGGTAAGAAGTCCACGACCATCACTGTTGACGGCACCTCTTACGACATCAGCCTGGGTAAGGGCGTTGTTGGTGAGGCGTTCCACCCCGGCGCAGACAAGTACATGTACGCGGCCGGTAAGGACGATGCGGGCCACTACGTGATGAAGGGGTACGTCCAGGCGACGGTCGCCCCTGGCACCGCGCTAAAGGCGGTTGAGAAGGGCGCTAACGCCACGTTCGGCAGTGCTTTCTACTGCACGAACGACGGTAACTGGGCGAACACTACCAAGGCGACGGCGAACAAGCTGAACGCCGACAAGACCGAGATTACGGCTGTTGCTCCCGCCACTGGCGAGGGCGACTGGACGTGCCGCGTGTCGATTAAGCAGACCGGCGACAGCAAGAAGTTCACCAACGTCGCGGTGATTAACGAGCAGGAAGTCTCTGCGACAGCCACGTGGCGCGCCAAGGGTGATTCTGGTGCGGACACTGAGGCTGACCCGGAGCCAGAGAAGCCCGTGACCCCGGCCCCGGAGCCTACTCCTACTCCGGAGCCGACTCCCGATAAGCCGGTGACGCCGACCCCGGATGAGCCGAAGCCTGCTCCTACTCCTGAGCCGACTCCTACCCCGGAGCCGACTCCCGATAAGCCGGTGACGCCGACCCCGGATGAGCCGAAGCCTACCCCGACTCCCGAGCCTACTCCCACTCCGGAGCCGACTCCTGACAAGCCCGTGACCCCGGAGCCGAACAAGCCCGAGGAGCCGAAGCCTACTCCTACTCCTGAGCCGACTCCTGAGAAGCCGGTGACTCCGGCACCTGAGCCGGAGAAGCCGGTCACCCCGGTTGACCCGTCCCCGGAGAAGCCCGTCACGCCGACCCCGGATAAGCCGACCGATCCGACTCCCGACAAGCCGGTGACGCCGACCCCGGACAAGCCGGTCACCCCGGAGACTCCGAAGGGTGAGGAGCCTAAGCCTGCGCCGTCGGCTACGCCGACCCCGGAGCAGCCGAAGCCCTCTACTCCCGCTCCCGCGCAGTCTGCCCCGGCCGCTCAGTTGCCTAAGACGGGTGCCGACGCTGGTGTCCTGGGTGCTGCTGCGACCACGCTGGCCGGTGGTGTCGCGGCTCTCGTTGCCGCTCGTCGCCGTCGTCGTCGCTGACGCTCGTCGTTAGCTGAGACGATAGTCCGCTAGGGCAAGTAAGCCCGCCCCGTGAGTAAGCTGTTATGGCTCTCGCGGGGCGGGCTTTCCTTTTGCCGAATGGTTGACTGGTTTTCTGGCGTACCGTTGGTTGATTCCGATGGTGGCTGACGGTTGGCACGTGTTGGTTGCCGCCTGGTGGCGACTGCGCCTCACATTTGTGTGGCGCGCTTCACTCTCGCAGGGGTTGACGGGCCTGGCGCAGGTGGTGTACGCTATTGGTGTTGGGTAAGCCAACTTAACCGCTCGCGCGCGTTCGACTGGCGGCGCGAAAATGTGTGCTGTTGCGTGCGAGCGGATAATGTGTTAGCCTGACGTGAGTGCGCCACTGAATACTGGGGCGCGTGAGAGCCGCCTGTAGCTCAACGGACAGAGCATCCGCCTCCTAAGCGGGTGATGTGGGTTCGATTCCCGCCGGGCGGACGCTGCGAGAACTACATAGTGTTTTATCATTCCGGCATGGCGCAATTGGTAGCGCAAGCGACTGTTAATCGTAGGGTTGTAGGTTCGAGTCCTGCCGCCGGAGCTGACGCGAGGGAGGCTGATCCTATGCGAATCTCCTAACTCCGGTCTCTCTCTCGTGTCTCATGGGTCAGTGCCGCTGAATTGGGTGAAGGCACCCGGCTGTAAACCGGGCACGTAAGAAACGTTGTAGGTTCGAGTCCTACCTGGCCCACAGTGCGTACCGCCCTCGGTAACACGTGGCTGCACTAAACTAAAGCGTGTTTTCGTGATAGCTGATGTCTGGCGCGTGAGTCTGGCGCTGGGTTTGTTTCACGATGACGCTTGCGGTTTGGTAGTGGAGGTGCGCGGGGAGCTGTAGCCCCTCACCTACAGCCGCCCGGATTGTTCCACCGCTTGCGTCTTGTGCGTGGGCGCGTGCTAAAGGTCCGGGTGAGGAAGCCTCTATAGCTCAACTGGCAGAGCAACGGACTTTTAATCCGTGGGTTCAGGGTTCGAGTCCCTGTGGGGGTACTCAGTGTCAAGCTGAAAATGGCGGGGTGCGCGAGTGGACGAAGCGAGCGGTCTTGAAAACCGTAACACCCGTGAGGGTGTCCAGGGTTCGAATCCCTGTCCCGCCGCCAATAAGTGAACATAAGCCCCTATCGTATAGTGGTGAGTATGGGCGATTCTCAGTCGTCAGGTCCGGGTTCGATTCCCGGTAGGGGTACTTGAAACAACAGAATAGTGGTATGTTTCAATGACGGTCTCGTGAGGTAAAGGTCAGCCTATTAGATTTTCACTCTAATTGTCCGAGTTCGATTCTCGGCGGGACTACTGACGAAAACAAAAAGCGTTCAGCGGATGAGCGTCGCGGGTTTTGTTTCCTCCTTTCAGTCACTCGTGATGTTCGTTTGCCTCCTGCACCGAAGCGACATGTAGTGCTCGCGCGGCGTGGGGCGCTCCTTCCACAATTTTGTTTTCGTCTTTTCCGGCGTAGTTCAATTGGTGAGAGCGCCACTCTGATACAGTGGATGGTGTAGGTTCGAGTCCTACCGCCGGGACTAAAAATAAATACTGGCGCAGTGCCAAGTGGTGCGCGAGAAAGTGTGCGTGCGCTATTTGCTGCGCGTATCCTGACGTAGCTCAGTCGGTAGAGCGTGAGTTTCATAAGCTCAGGGTCGCGGGTTCGAGTCCCGCCGTCAGAACTGCGTGCGCGCCTGCCGCCCGCCCTTATCCTGGTGGGCGCGCATGTTCCTTGCCCTTGTAGCTCAGTTTGGTAAGAGCTTCCGGCTGAAACCCGGAGTGCATAGGTTCGATTCCTGTCGAGGGCACAAGATAATTCCATATCGCATTTTTGCTTCCGTAGCTCAACGGACAGAGCGCCCGCTTCCGGTGCGGGTGGTTGTGGGTTCGATTCCCGCCGGGAGCGCGCAAAAATGAAGCCTCTGTAGCTCAGCTGGTTAGAGCGGTTCACTCTTAATGAATAGGTCGCAGGTTCGACTCCTGCCGGGGGCACTCGGTAAAATTGGATACTGGTGGTAGGCTTGCTCGCGTAGCTTAAAGTAGTGAGAGCGGCCACTGGTCTGCGGTGTAGAGTCATGACCTCGCTGCGGCGCTGACGGGCGTTCGCCGCCACGCGGTTTCGTGTGGACGTTTGACTGGTGGTGTGGGTCTGGGTGCGAGTCCCGGCGCGAGCCCTTTTCTCCCCTCTGCTTTCTTTGGCGAAGGTTGTGGAGTTTTGTTGCGGAGCGCCGCCCGGCGCGCCTGCGTTTTGCTTTCCTGCCGTGTGGGGTGCGTGTTCCTGGGTGGCGCGCCTGGCGGGTTGGCTGGCGTTTCGGGCGGTTGCTCCGCATTTTTGTGCTATTGTGGTGTTGTTTGGTGGCGGCTGATGGTGGCCGCCGTGTATTTCGCCTACTGCGTTTGCTTCTGTTTGGCGTGGCGGGTTTGTTATGCGAGAGCTGGTGGTCGTATGCGTTTTCATGTCAATAATCAGGGGCGCGTGTTGCCGTGTAGGGCGAAGCACGCGTGTAGGTTTGGCGCGTCGTTTGAGAACGGGGGGGAGGCGCAAACCGTTCTTGACCGATACCATGAGGTTGTGGGCGTGGAGCCGCGTATCACTGGTGATTTGCAGGCGCTCGGGTTGAACCTATGGAACCTACAGTTTCGTGTCAAGAGCGCGTCCGGCACGGTGGATAAGGTCTTGAATCGTGGTAAGTGTTTCGACGCGCTCTACGATGTCATCCGGTACACGAGCGTCAGCGATGTGGGCGACTACTACGAGGACTTTAATCGGACGATACGCACGCTGACGGCGAAGGGGTACCAGGTCGTCGAGGTGACGGACTTTTGGAAGCTCACGGAGGAGAGCCGCGCCAAAGGCGGGTACAAGGGCGTCAATGTGAAGATGGACTCGCCTGATGGTGCGCATTTCGAGCTACAGTTTCACACGCCTGAGTCGTTGCAAGCGAAAGAGAGTGTTCACGTGTTGTACGAGAGGCTGCGTCGCCCGGATGTGACACCGGCCGAGCGTGAGGAGGTGTGCCGCGCGATGGATGAGACGTTCAGTAGCTTGGAGACGCCTGTGGACGTGTTGACGGCGCGCCGGTAATGCGCGTACAGTGTTCGTGTGATATGGTTGGTGCTGGTTGGTTCTCCTCCCGCGCACCATACGGTGTTTTTAGTTGAGGGGAACGTGAAAGAGGAACAAAACGCATGACGGTTGAAGGAAACGTGAGCGCGGACGCTGGTCTGCGTATTCTGTGGGGGGAGCGCGGTTACGTGCTCACCGATGGCGCGGTGGAGCGCGTGGCGGTCCCGGTTGGTGGCGACGTGGGCGTTGACCATTACGAGGCGATCACCGTGAACGTTGAGGATGGCACTCTTGGCCGTGAGTACGTGTCGTTGGTCCCGTATTTCGGTATCGAGGACGCGGCCGAGTATGGCGAGTATCGGATCGTGGAACCTGGCGGGCTTCTGGTGGAGGCTGCGCGCCTGGTCGCTACTGCGGCGCACGCGGGCCAGGTGGATAAGGGTGGTGCCCCGTATATTGAGCATCCCGCTTTTGTCGCATCGCGTGTAGTGGAGCTTGGCGGTGACGAAGTGGCGGCTGCTGTCGCGTGGCTTCATGACGTGGTGGAGGACACTCCCGTGTCGTTGGATGCGCTCGCAAGCGTGTTCACAGCGCGTGTCGTGGAGTCTGTTGATGGGCTGACGCGCCGTGAGGGCGAGCCGTATTTCGACTACATTGAGCGCGCGGGCGGCGATAGCGTTGCGCGTACAGTGAAGCGCTGCGACCTGGCGCACAACTTGGACACGTCGCGTCTGCCTGGTGGTGGCGTTGACCTGTCGGAGGCTGACGTTGCGCGCCTTGTCCGGTACGAGCGCGCGCGTACTATTCTGGCTGAGGCTGCGATGTAGACGGCCGTCCCTGTTGTCGCTGGCGTCTTTGCGGCGTGCTATCTTCCCGGTGTTCGGGGTTGGTGGCGCGCCGCCTTTACTGTATGCGCTTCTAACGGGCTTTCACGCGCCCGCCCCTCCCAGTACAAGTTTTGGGGCTGCTAGGCCGTGAGGGGCGCGTACAGCGCGTCTGGCGGTGGTGTTTGCGGGTGATAGTTTGTTCCGGTGTGGATGTGGGTGTGTTTCGTGAGTGTGGGGTGGGTTGTTGTTGGCATGTTTCGTGCGGGTGCGAGCGCGCCGGGTGCGCGTTATTGGTTTTCTGGGTTTAGCGAGTGCGTCGCGCATCTAGTGCCGCCGGGGCGACCGGCTGGTTGTTGACGCGGTGGCGTGTAGAGAGTGAAGGTCGAGGTGTACCGATGAGCGATAGCGTGAAGTTCGTGTACGGGAAGCGTCAGGATGGTTGCGTGGAGCGGTGCAGGGCGAAGCCGGAGAACCGGGGGCGGGGCCGGTGTCCGCACGTGGGTCATGTGGCGCTCACGGACGCGCAGGCGCAGGAAATAAACCAGGAGCGCCTGTCTGAGTCTGTTCCCGGCTTCCATGTGGGCGCAGGCGAGAGCGCAAACAATGGTGCGGGCGACGGTGCCCGTGTTGTTGGTGCGCGTCCTGGTGCTGGCCGCGTGGGCGGCGTGCGCGTGCCTCGTCCTGGTGGCGTGCCGAAACCTAGTCCTGGCGTGTTCCATAATTCGTGTGCGTCCCATCCGCTGACGGCGAAAGAGCTGTCCGAGCAGGCTGGTCGTGTTGCCGCGTCTTTGGATGAGGAGACGTGGGGTAGTATTCGCGGTTTGTGGGAGCGCGTGAATCTCGCTATCGCTGACGGTGATGAGGAGAAGGCGGCGGATAGTCGCGCCTTGTGGGAGCGCGCGGGTGAGAAGGCTCGCGATCTGTTTCTCGCTGAGTTGGATGCGGACACGGAGGATGGCAGGCGGTTGCGCGCCTACCTGGGCGACGACGTGAAAACAAGTGATGTTGCTGACATTCTCGCGTTCAACATTGGTCAAATGACCTCCCCGGTCCCCGTGAAAAGCCGGGACACGAAACTGTCACGTCACGCGCTCACCGCGTTCGATAACGACATGAACAAGAGTCGCTATGTGATGAGTGTTCTCGCGTTCGGCGGTAGGTGCTGCTATTGCAACCGTCCGCTGCATCGCGGTGAGCCTGCGGACGGTCAGGCGACAGCAGAGCATATCACGCCGGTAAACCCCAGGGGAGGGAGCACGGTGCGTGGCGCAACCCGGTATGGGAACATGGCGCTGGCGTGTGTGGCGTGTAACCGTGCGCGCGGAAACCAGGAGCTAGAGGATTGGGTGCTCGTCACGGGGCGCATCCCAGATCGTGAGGAGAAGGTTAGGTGTTTGGCTCGTATCCGCGAGTTCCGGGCGTATGCGGGGTATGAGGAGTACACGGCGGAGCAGACGAAGCGGCTGAACAGGGAGATCGGTCGGATGAACCGGGCGTATGCGCGTGAGTTGGAAAAGCTGGGTGAGGGTGCTGATAGTGTGAAGGTGAAGGCGGCGGCGCGTCGCGCGTTGCGTAGGGGGGTGATGCGTATGCGTGACGCTGTTCACGGCCCTGTCGGCGGGTAAGGCGCTATACAAGGGGTTGTAGTCGTTTTCGCGGTTGCGGCGTGTGGGGTGGCGTGTCCCCGTTGTGGGTGCGCCACCCCGCTTTCTTTGTTTGCGGTGGAGCGCCTGGCTATCGCCCCTGTCCGCTTTGATGTGTTTGCGCCTTGTTTCCCGACGTGTGCTTTTACTGGCGTGCCGGGGGGTGCCCGACGTGCCCTCTGGCGTTTCTCGTGGTAACGTTGTGGTAGATACTGTCGATAAGAGTACACGACGAGGGGATAGGAGGGGTGGCGTATGGTTGCTTACCGTAACGGTGGTATGCGCATGTGGCATGTGGAAAGCGTGGCAGTTGCGCGCGAGTACGCGTGCTCTGAGAACGGGAAGCAGCGTGAGGCTGCTGCCGGTAGCCCGTTGACACCTGCCGCGTATTTGGGTCGCCTCATCCATGATCGGGTGTCCTACGTGCGCAAAGCCGCGTTAAGGAACCCGAAAACGCCTGTGTGTGACCTGGTAGCTTACGCGTCCGCTGTGATTGCTGGCGAAGTGGGTGGTGCGTTGTCTGATGTTGCGGCTGGTAACCCGGCGCTGCCATCCTGGTTTGTGGGTGACGCGGTGACGCGCGCCGTCCAGGAGGCGGAACGTGCGGGGAGGAAGTCGGTTCCGTTTTCGGTGTATCGGCTGATCGAGGAAAGCCCGAATCTTCCCGAAGCTGTTATGGTGTGGTTGGTGGAGGGGAGGCGACCGGGGTATGAGCGTGTTGTTGCTAACCTGTCGGCGAGTGCCCTCGTGTTCCGGCTGCTCGCCACTGTTGAAGATTGTGGTGTGCGTTGTGATGTCGCTGACCGGGTTGGTGTGCCGCCTGACGTGCTGGCCGTGCTCGCCTACGATGAGGAGGGGCGCGTGCGCGAGGGGGCGTTCTCGCGTAAGGAAATGCCGGAATACGTGTACGATGATGTGATTGTGCGCGACCTTGACAAGGCAGACTACGTGTACGAAGCGGTCGATGCGAGCAAGTCGGTGACCGCGCACATGCTGTCGGTGATGCGACTTGCTCCACCCTACGCGAGCAAGGAAGAGGCGCACGCGTTTGAGGGTTTGTACATTAAGTCGGGGTTGTGGCTAGAGGAGCGCGGCATTGAATTGGAGTGACACTGTGGTAGGCAGCGCGGCAAGTGGCGTGGGTGGCGTGCTTGCGCTCGATTTGGACGGCGTGCTGTTCGTGTCTCCTGAGCCTGCTGGTGTGGTGGGTGAGTATGTGGATAGGTGTCGGGTGCGGGTGAAGGTTCCGCGTTTGCGTGATGTGTGGGGGATGCGGGTGAGCGAGCCGGTGTGGGTGTCGCCGTCGATGATCGCTGACGTGAACGCGGTTATCGGGTTGCCTGGTGTGCGTCTTGTTTTGGTGTCGTCGTGGGGTGCGGCGGCTGTGGAGGCTGCTCGCCAGGCGGGGCTGCTGGTGCCTGACGACACTGTGAATGTGTTTGAGGGGCGCACTGTTGGCGCTGTCAACCAGGACGCGAAGCTGGTGGAAGCTCTCGCCTATTTGCGTGGCTGCGCGTCGGGCGGCGAACGCGTGGTGTGGGTGGATGACCTGCATGTGCCGGGTTTCGTGGAGCATGACGGTATTGTGACAGTGGGGACCAGCGAGGATGCGGGGTTGACTGCGCCGATGGTGGAGCGGGTGCGCGCCTTGTTGGGCGGGTGAGAACGCGCCTGTTCTCGCGTATTCAGCGTGTCCTCCCTGCCGTCTGCGTTTTCTTGCCCTGTTTCCCGGCGTTTTCTGTGGCGTAGAGTGCCCTCGCTCAGCGCTGTGGTCGCGTCCACGTGGCGATACGGCTATTACCCGTCGTAAGCGTGTGGTGAGTGTCCGCGCTAGGATAGGAGATGTTGGCTGTGAAGGTGTCGGAAAGGCTGCGCAACTTGTTCGTGAAGGAAAGTTTTGCGAACATGGACGTGGTGGAAAAGTACAGTGAAGCGCTTGGTTGTTGCGAGAGCGACAGCGATGTTGCTGCGTTTGCTGGGATGCTGTCGCGCGCGAAGGAGATTGATCTGCTTGGCAGCGACGATGAGGGTCATCGCGTCAGGGTTGCCATACAGTCGTCCGACCCTGTGGTGTTGGCGATGTGTGCGCGAGATTTCGAGAGTGACATTCGCGCTATCGCGGCGAGAAACCCGAGGCTAACAGATGGCGCTGCCCTGTTTGATTTGGCGCGAGATGAGCATTACAAGGTGCGTTGCGCAGTCGCCGGTCGAGATGATATTCCGTTCGATATGCGCGTGATGTTAATGGGCGACGAGAATTACATGGTGCGTGCCGCCGCCGTGGAGCGAGCGCGCGAGTATGGGTTCGCTCGCCTGGTTGTTCGGGCGCTGTTCGAGGACAAGTCCAGGATGGTACAGGAGGCCGCCGCCCGTAATCCTCTTTTGCCGTCAGACTTGGCTGAGGCTCTTCTCTCGTGTGGTGTTAAAGAGGTGGAGAGGTCTGCCGCTCGTAATCCCGGCTTGTCAACTAGCCTGTTGAGTCAGCTCACAAAGAGCGACAGGGAGCATGTTCGTGCGGGAGCGCTCGCTAACGTTTCAACAGCGCAAAGCGATATGGCTGAGGCTGCTCTCGGGGAGAAGATGGGCGAAAAGGTAGTGGATGACGCTGCCGCTGTCATTGTTGCGGGTAATGAGAATGTGGATGTTGCTACTGCGTACGTGATTGCCGACAGTGGGAGCGCGGAGGCGCGTCGTATTCTGGCAGGCAACGAGGGGAACGGCCTGTATTCTGCGTTGTATCTTGTTGCCTCTTGTCGCGATGATGTGGTGGCGCGTCGCGCGTGTGCTGCTAATCCGAGAGCGACAATTGATACGTTGGTTCAGTTGGTGTTGGATGATGATAATGTTGTTCGTCGCGAGGCTGTTGCGAACATTATTCGCCGTCGCCTGTGAGGTTGCGTGTGTGTCGAGTTGACGCGCAGATTGTGGGCGTGGTATATTGGCTCCTGTGGGCGCGCCGCAAGCGTGTGTGTCCGCGATGGTGCTTGTAGTTCAGTTGGTGGAACGCCCGGTTGTGGTCCGGGAGGGCGCGGGTTCAAGTCCCGTCAAGCACCCTGCCTCTTCATGAGCGGTGGATAGTAGGGTAGGAAAACCACGAACCTAGACCGTTTGGTCCGGTTCGGGGTTTTCTGTTGCTATCATGCGGAAAAGTCCCCATCAACGCGCGGACACAGTGTTGTTTTCTCTCGGGGTTAGACGAGACCGCTCACCTCTCGATTGACCGAACGGTAGACGGCTTATGGTGTTTTGGCGCGAACAGCCGCCTGCACCGTCTGGCGTAGCGAAACGGCCCCACCGTGCGCACGCTGTTAATCGCACGCGCGGTGGGGCCGTCCACGTCAACGAAACTGGTTTAGAAGCCAGCGTCCTCCATCGGATCATAGTCGTCCGCGACCTCACCCGTCACCTGGTCAACGGTTGCGTCGCCCGTGATGCCAAGGGTGGTGAGAATCTTGTTCTCGATCTCGTTAGCCAACTCGGGGTTGTCTGCGAGATACTGGCGCACGTTTTCCTTGCCCTGGCCGAGCTGGTCATCCCCGTAGGTGAACCATGAGCCGGACTTGCGGACGATACCGTGCTCCACGCCCATGTCAATGATTGAACCTTCGCGGGAGATGCCCTTACCGTAGATGATGTCGAACTCAGCCTGCTTGAACGGGGGCGCGACCTTGTTCTTGACGATCTTCGCGCGCGTCCTGTTACCAACGGGAGCGCCAGCCTCTTTCAGGGTTTCGATGCGGCGAATGTCGATGCGCACGGATGCGTAGAACTTCAACGCCTTACCGCCCGTCGTGGTTTCCGGGGAGCCGAAGAACACGCCGATCTTTTCACGCAACTGGTTAATGAAAATCGCTGTCGTGCCGGTGCCGTTCAGCGCGCCTGTGATCTTGCGGAGTGCCTGGCTCATGAGGCGTGCCTGCAAGCCCACGTGAGAGTCGCCCATTTCGCCCTCAATTTCGGCGCGCGGGACGAGGGCTGCAACAGAGTCGATGACGATAATGTCAACGCCGCCCGAACGAATCAGCATGTCCGCAATTTCTAGCGCCTGCTCGCCCGTGTCAGGCTGGGAGATTAGGAGGGATTCTGTGTCAACGCCCAGCGCCTTCGCGTACACGGGGTCCAGGGCGTGCTCAGCGTCAATGAACGCCGCCGTACCGCCCGCCCTCTGAGCGCTCGCAACCGCGTGCAGGGCGACCGTGGTCTTACCGGACGACTCGGGGCCGTAAATCTCAATCACGCGGCCCTTGGGGAGTCCACCCACGCCGAGAGCCACATCCAGGGCGAGGGAGCCGGTTGGGATAACCTGAATAGGCGGGCGATTGTCGTCACCCAGGCGCATGACGGAACCCTTACCGAACTGCTTGTCGATCTGCGCGAGCGCGGCGTTGAGCGCCTGCTGCTTCGCTGTCAGTCCTGCGCTGGTCGATTCCGCTGCCTGTGCTGTTTTCCTTGGTCGAGCCACTTGTTGTGTTCTCCTGTTCTTGTCGCGCGCCCCGCCCGCGCGTCGCATCCTGCGACTGAGTGAAACGGGCGTGTTTTCCCTGTGGGCGCATATGGTTTTTGTGCCTACATAGTATAGTATAAGCACATGTCCCCTCATGGGGCAAAAGCTCACCAAGCGGCCATTGAACGCGCGTGGTATTATAGGTGGCGACACATTAAAAATGTAACATGAAGAGGAGACGGTCATGGTCCTTGCGGTTGTTCCCGCTGTTCTTGCAGCCCCGATGTTTGTCTTGGCGATGTGCGCCCCTGTTAGCGTGAGGCGCGGGGTTGCGTTTACGATGCTTGTTGTGGGCGCTGCGCTGCTCGCCGCGTGCGCGTTCCTTGGTTTTTATCTGTATATTGCCGCGCATGTTGTGGTATGATGGTTGTTGATCGTAGAAAACGAAAGCAAGAGAGGGAAACAAACATGGGTGCAGTAATCGTTCTCACCATTCTCGCGACGCTGGTGTGCGGCGGCGGAGTGTACACTGCTTTTAGTGGGAAGCTAGGCGACGGGTTGTCTGCGCTTATGCTGTTGTGTAGTGCGATGGTTGGCGCGTGCGCGTTCGCTGGTATCTGGTACATCGCCGTCGGCTGAAAGTGAGAAAACGATGGACATACAGGCGATCACTGACAAGTATTACGAGCTGACTCACGCGATCTGCGACGCGGAAATCACAATCGTTGGCGAGGATGGTGTTGAGAGGCGCGCCACATACGGTGATCTTCTCGTCAATGGTACGGTCGTCATGTGCGGCGGCTCCCTATACGTGTACCGTAACAAGTGGGAGTATGGTCCGCTGGATGGCTGGTGGGACAACATTGACGACGGCAACCAGGCAAACGTGTATATGGTGCTCTCCTGGTATCTCAGGGGTGGTCTTGGAGACGCTTTCCATATTGTTCGCCAGCCCGAGGTCCGCGACTAACAGGGGCGCTCCCGTTGAATAACGGTTGAGTAAAGAGGCAGTACAGAAAGGCGGCATCGGTGACTATCTTTTTCAGCGACGTGACGGGTATTGCTCCCGGTGACGAGGACGAGTATGCGCGCGTCCTTATCGGCTTGTGGCAAGACCCTGGTCTGTGGCAAAACGCGGATGGCGGTGAGACTACGCGCCGTTTCCTCGAAGAGCGGCGTGTGCCGGATGCTGCCGCGCAATGGGTGTACGACGAGTGTCAACACGATGATGCTTGCCGGGCCGTGTTGGCGCATCCGGGTCTCGGTGAAAAACGCATTACCGAGGCGGCGCGCGTCGTCGTGGAGGCAATTGGAGTCGGCGGTTCGCAGCGCGACCCTCGCATGGCGCTCTCCGACGTGTTTGATAACCCGTCGCTCACGCGCGAAGCGATAGATGCCGCTATGAGTGTGGCGAGCCTCCTGCCTGATTTCATCGTGTACAGCATGTTGATGGGTGGCGCGCTCGCCGGGGATGACGTGCAGGCATTGTGGGAGTCGCGCAGCGAGAATCGCTCGTACATGGGGCTAGGGCGCGATTTCGTGGAACCCGCCATGCGCGGAGGATGCGCGCCCGACAGTCTGGTGGACGAATGGTTGAGCCGCGACCTGTACGCGCCTCACGCGGCCGCATACGCGACAGGCATGAGCGAGGACGATGTTCTCAGGATCGTTCACGACGTGGATAACCCGTGGCGTGACAGGGCGCTCATGAACCCGGTTCTGTCGAGTGAGGCGTTGTGGAGTGAAATGAGGCAGCGCCGCAGTGAGAGTGGTCTCACGTATGTGTTCTCTAACGAGAGCGCACACCCCGCTATGCTGGAAGCTGGCGCACGCGACAAAGAGTGCAAGACGGGGTGGGAGGACATTGCCGGTAACCCCGCTGCGACGCGAGCGGCGTTCGAGACTCTACTGTTCACTGGTAGTAACGATAAGCTGCGCCTGTTGAAGGAGGCGGCGAGCAACCGTGGTTTCCCGCCCGGCCTTGTGTGGGACGTGTATCACGTGTTTGGCGCGGGACCGGCGCTCAATTTCAGGGGCGCGCCGTCTGATTTGGTGCGTGATGTGGCGGGCTTTTACGCGGACAGGCGGTTTTCGCGCGGGTATTCGACTGGAATGAATGTTGTTTTTCATCGTCTTTGTCCGCCGGATGTGCGCGCTAATTTGGCGTGGGATGATCGTTCGCTGTGGCCGCTGGTTGCTGATGACGCGTATCGTGGTCGCCACGTGAATAAAACGCGCGCGTCCAGTGGCGCAGATGTGGATGTTTCCTCACTCTACCCGTTGTGCGGATAGAGTGTGCTGGTGAGCTAATCGCAAGGGGTGGTGCAGTCGAATTGCGCGCTCGCGTGTGCTATAATGGCTCTCGTGAATGTCGATTACAAGGATTTGTTGCGTCGAGTGCTCGGGGAACCGACTGTCAGTAGTACCCTGTGGGATACTGTCACAAACGTCGGTGAAGGTGATGAGACTGCGTACGCGTGCGCTCTCGTGGCGATTGGGAGAGAGTTCGGTTATTACTGCTTAGAACCAGTCATTGAGGATTGGCGTACGACCGGATTGGTGTTGGACGCGATTCTTAACCGTTGGCCGACGGTTCAAGGCATGTGGCAGGGGGCCGCCAAGCACCCTAACGTGACGGCGGACATAGAACGTTATTGTCGGCAGAAAAGAAACGTGACGTTGAATGAGAGCCTAGCGGCAAGCCCCGGCGTGAGTGACGAGACGGTGAAGCGGCTGCTGAGGTCAAAGTCTATGCGTGTCATTGAAGCGCTCCTGGGGAACGCGGCGCTCAGTGAAGATGTATTACGGCGTGCGGAACGGCGTGCGCGAGCTATCGGTATGAGCGTGGGAGACATTTCGTGGAAGGGCGGTAGAAACGCGTCCATGCCCGCTGACGTGTTGGAGTCGTGGCTGTCCTCCTCAGATAAAGGCGTGCGCCATAATGCGCTTATCAGTCCCGTCGCGCCGCGCGCCGCGCTGTGGGAGCACATTACGCGAAAAACCGTTTTCGATAGCTACTCTTATCCGGGTATTGATATTTTCCCATCATGGTCAAACGCTGACAGCGACATGATTGACTGGTTCCTGTCTCGGTGGGAGAAACAAAAGGGCGGTGAGCTGCTGAGTAATTCCCAGCGGATTGAGTGCCTGTGGACAGCGGAAGCTGCTTTGACGCATCCTCGCGCTCGTGCTGGCACGTTAGAGCGCATGTACTCGCGTTACGGTTCCGTTAATACGCGTGTGTGTCTAGTGGTGGCGAAAGCGCCGTCGTCCACTGACTGGGTGCGGCGTGACGCGATACGTAGGGTTGTTGATGCGGGGTATTCGGCGAGTGTGGGAGTCAATGGTTTGAGCGCGTCGCCAGAGTGTGCTCTGCTGCTCTACGAGTGCGGATGTCTGGCTGCTGCTGCCGATTGCGAGAACGCTCCTGGCGACCTGTTGGTTGAGATTTTGGGGGTGAAGCTGCGAGCCGCTGCGGAAGAAAAGAGCGTCGATTCTGATTACGCCTTCTTTCGTGCTCGTGATGCGCTTCAAGGTATGTTGTCGCGCCGTAATATGCCGGTGGGTGTGAGGCGCGAGTATGCGCGGTGGTCGCCGGTGTCGCTGTGGCTTGTCGCTAGGGACGGGTTTCTGGGGCGCACCTAAAACGGTACCTGTTACGCCCAAAATGTGGGGTGTACGGCGGTGGCAGTTTGCTGCTGATGGAGCGTTCCGTGGGCACTTAACCACTTGCTGCGCGCCCGGCGTGAACGGTTGTGCTACAATAGTGGTATGACTGTTTCTTACGATACGCTACTGCGCGATAAGCTGGGCGACCCGATTGTCCACAAGAATCTGTGGGGGCTTGTGACGAGTGTTGGCGAGGGTGACGCGTACGCGTATGGTCATGCGCTGCTCGCGGTAGATTGGTTGACGTGGCGCGACTTTGAGAGTCGTAAATATGATATAGCGTCGTTCCGTTGGGCGAATATGATGCTGTCTGACCATCACCTGCCGGGCGGCGCTCTCGAAACGCTGTTTTCTAACGGGCGGGTGTGTAACGGGTTCCGTGCGGACTTGGCCGCGCACCTGAACATTACTGAACAGTTGGAGCGTGACGCGCTGTGCGGTAGGGGAGCGCTTGTGCGTGAGGCACTGGCCGGAAACACGAAGGTTAGCGGCGATGCTGTGGCGGTGTTGCGCAAGTCGAAGTCTAAAAAGATTATCGGCAACCTGTTGTCGAACAGTGCGCTCGATGGCGAGACTCTGCGTGAACTTGTGGGATACGCTAGGCGTATTGGTATGAGTGAGCGCGCGATTGCGACTCGTGGCTGCAAGAACGTCTCCATGCCGGTGGACGTGGTGCTAGGGTGGGCTGACGACGCCACACTGCGCCAGTACGTGCTTGGTAGTCCCGTGTTGCCGAGGGAGGGACTGGTGCAGCTTCTCCTAGAGGGCGTGAACGATAGTCTTGAGGTGGCCGCAAGGTATGCTTTTGAGCCGTGGTCGAACGCTGACGGGCAGATTATCGACTGGTACGTGAACATGTGGTTTCGCAGTGCAGAAAGCTCGTCTCGCTTCCATGACAATGTCGGTGTTGAGCGTGCGTTGTCTCACCCGAGGGCGTGGGGTAGCACGCTAGAGCGTGCGTACACGCGTTACGGTGGCGATGTGAAGTACGGTCGCGGTATCGTGAAGGGTATCTTGCGTTCCCCGTCGTGCCCGGATTGGGTTCGGTGTGACGTGTTGGCGCGCGGAGACAAGAGTCTTATCAGGGATGCGGCGCGTGAGTCTGAGAGCGTTCCGCCCGGTTATGCGCGCGCCCTCGCCGACAATGGGTACTGGGAGGAAGCTGCGGATTGCCCTAGCGCTCCCGGCGACGTGTTGGCGGATTCGGTGGAACACATCGTTAACCTCTATGAATGGCAGGGTGAATCATCGCTCGCCAGGAACACGTTGGGCCGCTTGCTTGCGAGCGAGAATATGCCACCGGAGGTGAGGCGCGCGTGTGCCCGATGGTCTCACGAGTCGTTGTGGTCGGTCGCGCGTGACGGTTTTTTGGGGCGCGCGTAAACCGTCCAGCGGCGCACAAGAGCGAGAAACGGGCTTAGGCACTGCCATTGTTGCGCCTCTCCTCGTTTCACGTGCCTGCTTTACGTGTTGCGGTTACGCGCGCCCATTTTCCTCCTTTCGTGGCGTATTTCACTCGCCCTGCCGGGAGTGTGGCGTTCGCGAGACTGTTGTCCTTGTGGTGCTGCGCGCGTTTTCCGGGGCTTTGGTCCTGCGTGTGCTTGGTTTTGGTGTTGCTATTTTCGGGGTGGCGGGCGCGGGTCGTGCGGCTTGCGCCTGCCGTGGTGTCAATTGAGGTGTGCGGCTCCCGTAGTCTGTTGCGGGGGCTGCCTTGTTTGTTCGGGAGGGAACGATGGAAAAGATGGGTAACGTAAACGCTGACGAGGCGACCAAGGCGAACGCTATCGCGGCGGACGCTGAGGATGGCGGCGCAACAACCGCCGCAAAGGGTGACGAGGCGACCGTAAACGCTGGCGATGCGGCGGTTAACGAGAACACGGTCAGCGGCCGTGAGGACGGTTTGCCCGCCCCGCTCATCACCCCAGCCCAGGGCAACACTGGCGGTGCGGCGGTTGAAAGCATGGAGGAACGCCTCGCGGGCTTGTTTGGTGGGGATGAGACGAAAACGAAAGAGAACGCGAACAAGGATGCAAGGTTGTTCTCAACGTTCCGTGACTTGGAAGCCGGTGAGGTCAGCCGCTTCTACGCGCTGCAACAGCTCCCCGAGCGTGTGAGCGGCGCACACGTGAGCGGCGACATTCACTTCCACGACCTCGACTACACGGTGCCGGGAGGCATGTTCAACTGTATGCTCGTGGACCTGCCGTTCATTCTCTCCCGCGAGGACTTCCCCATCGGTAACACGCGCGTCAAGCACGTGCGCAGCGTTGAAACAGCGACTGACCTGATTCCGCAGATTGCCGCGCAGGTCAGTGTCGGCCAGTACGGCGGACAGACATACAGTAAGCTCGATGAGGTGTTGGAACCTTACGTCATGTACACGTACCGGCGCGAGCTGGCGCGCGCCCTCGAAAACGCGACACGCGTCGCAGCGGAGACGGGGGTTGCGGGCGTGGAGCCGTTGGACAAGAGTGTGGCTCTCATGGTTGCGTCTGGTGATCGCGACCGCATGGCGGCTGGTGTTAGTCAGAAGATTTGGGACATGAGCGTCACCGAGGCCAAGAAGCGCACCGAGAGCATCGTGTACGACAGCGTGGAAGGCGTAGAGTATGCGCTGAACACGGTGCAGGGTAACGGGCAGACACCGTTCGTCACCATCAGTTTCGGGCTTGCTACGTCGTGGGCTGGCCGCGTCGTCCAGAAAGCCATCCTGAAAGTACGCATCAACGGGTACGGTGCGCAGGGTAAGACCCCCGTGTTCCCCAAGCTCGTGTACATGCTGAAAGAAGGCGTGAACATGAGGCCGGGAGACCCGAACTATGATGTGAAGCGCCTCGCCCTGTATTGCGCGTCTAAGCGTATTTACCCTGATTTCCAGTCGGTTGATAACACGGTGCGTGACCTGGGTTTCAACCCCACCAGTATGGGTTGCCGCTCTTTTCTGTCCTACTACGAGAACCCGGAAACCGGGGAGCCGGTAGAGTACGGGCGCTTCAACGTGGGTGTGGTGACGTTGAATCTTCCGCGTATCGCCATGCAAACCGAGAACACGGGTGAGTTCATGCGTTTGCTGGATGCTCGCGCTGAGATTGTTCGCGAGGCGCTGGATTGGCGTTTCGACCAGGTGCGTGAGGCGACGGCCAGCCAGTCCCCCATCCACTACGTGACCGGCGCTGCCGGTGTGGCCTTGTCGCCGTCCGAGAAGGTGGGTGATCTCGTGGAGGGCGGTTACGCGACCGCGAGCATGGGCTATATCGGCGTGTACGAGGCGACCGCGAGGTTCTACGGCGGCGACTGGTACAATAACCGTGAGGCCGTCGAGTTCAGCGTGAGCATTGTGCGCCGGTTGGATGAGTTGGCGCGCTCCTGGAAGGCCGAGAACGGGCGCGGCTATGGCGTGTACGGTACGCCAAGTGAGAGCTTGTGTGACCGTTTCGCCCGCTTGGACACGCGCCTGTTTGGCGAGGTGGAGGACATTACGAGCAAGGGCTACTATCAGAACAGTTTTCACGTGGACGTGCGTAAGAACATGAGTCCGTTTGAGAAGTGGCGTGTGGAGGCTCAGTATTTGCCGTACACGACGGGCGGCGCGATTGATTACGTGGAGACGGAAACGCTGTTGAAGAACCCGGACGCGCTAGAAGCTATCGTGGACGCTGCCGTGGCGTCCGGCGTGCGGTATTTTGGTGTGAACCAGCCGGTGAGCCAGTGCTTCGAGTGTGACTATTCAGGTGAGTTCGCGGCCGACGTGCGCGGCTTCTACTGCCCGGACTGTGGGGAGCGTGACGAGGAGAAGATTAGCGTGGTGCGCAGGGTGTGCGGCTATTTGGGGTCTTTCGCTGACCGTCCCGTGGTGGAGGGGAAGCGGAAGGAGATTGTTGCTCGCGTGAAGCATTTGCGCGTGGGCGACGCTGCGGACGCGGCCGGTTCTGGCAGTGCTACTGTGGTGGGCGTGTCGCCGTCCGTGTGAACGCCTCTGCCACGTGAAAGAGCCGGGCGCTGTCCGCCGCGTGATTGCGGCTTAAATGCTGTCGGGGTGGCCGTTGTGGTTGCCGTGGTGGCGTGAGCAAGCGGTGGCAGGCGGTGCCGTTGGCGTGGAAGTAGGGGCACCCTGCGGGAGTGGGCGCGAGTGAACGCGCACACCCGTGGGGTGCCCCTCGTTTGTATGTGCCCGCGCCGCGACTCTCACGCGTGAGAGCTGCCCCCTTGTTTCTCGCGTTAGTTTGTCGTGTCGCCGTGCGGCTCTGTCTCTGTTAGAGCGCTGCGCTCATGCGCGCTGCGGCGTAGTCAATGAGCTGTTCTACTGTGGTGATTGTGTTTCTCCACACCTCGGGGCTTATGATGATTGTGGGTATTCCTCCGCCACTGGTGGGGGTTTGCATCGTGTCAATGAGTGCGGCTAGCTCCTGGTGGGGGAGCGTCCTCTTGTCCATGAGCGCGAGGCAGAGGTAAGCGTGCGCGCGCCTCGACGCCGCTTCGGCTTCACTGTTACCGTGTTCTTCCGCCCGCGCGATGGTGTCTCGCCACCGCCGCGCGGCTTCGCGCACGCTGTTTGTGTCGGCGTTCACGAAAAAGATTACGTCGTCCTTGATGGCCGCTCCTGTGGTGGCTTCGCCGCTTAGTAGCTTGTCCCCCAGCCTGGTGAGGGTGGTTTCCTGCTCGCCTGGCGCTCGCATGATGCGGTCGGCGACGCTTTGATGGTGCAGGAATGGGAGGTCTCGCGTGACGCGTTTCGTGTCACGCTCGCCGATGGGCGGTGTCCTGGCGAGAATGATGCTGGCCGCGTGTTCCATGATCGTGAGCGAGTTCGCGTACTCGGTGTCGTCGCCCTCTCTCAAGGCTTCGATAACGAGTTCGAGTGTCATCGACGCATATTCGACGGTGAGGGGCGCTAGAGAGTCGAGAACCATCCCGGTAAACGCCGCGTTGTCGAATATGCTGGTGTTGATGGGGTGCGCGTTCCATTGGAGTTTTCTGATGGTTTCGGTGAGAATAGCGCAGGTCAGCTCGTCGCAGTCGTCGTCTCGTGGTTTTAACGCTTCGTTGAGTGCTTCCCACATGTGCGCGTAGTCGCTGTTGCGGTACGCGTCCGTGACGATTTCGGCGCACGCGTCCGCGTGAGCTTCGTAATCAAGCTCCCACGAGCGGTAGTCCTCTTGCTCGTCGTAAAACGGTGAGCTTGCCCAAACTGCGGCGTTGTAGTCGCCGCGTAGCCGCTTGATGCGTTCTTTATATTGGTTCACTGTTTCTCCCCCCCTTTTTTTATCGTGTCATGTATGGGCTGGCAGCGTCAATGAGTTCTTCAACATTAGTGGTGTGTTGCCGTCCGTGTGGCGTGTTCAACGTGAGGTCGTGAAACGTGCGTTGTCCGCTCATTGTTGCGATGAGTTCCGCGAGGTCGCTCACGGTGATGTGGTTTCTTCCCGCGAGTTCGCAGCACACGAGGGCGTGCGCCGTCCTTGCGTCCGTTTCCCACAGCGTGTTTCCGTCCGCTTCGCGTGCGGCGATTTCGTGCCGCCACCGATGTGCGGCTTCAATGAGGCGACTGGTGCTGACTGTTTTGATGGGTGGGCACAGGCTGGTGGCGATGTCTGGTTCTGACCGTAGGCGTATTCTTGCGAGGAGCGCCCGCTGGCTTGCCTGACTCGCTGAGGGTGAGAAAATGTGCTCTTCGATACTGTCTTTCTCGTCGATGTTGTATCGGAATTGTTGCACGTATTTCCACATGTGCTTGTCGTCGCCGCTTTTTGCTGCCGCGTCCACAATGTAGTGGAGGCTGATTGTCTCAGCGTTATGGGCGGCTACCCCGCCCATTTCCTCTAGCATTTTTACGATTGCCCACAGTCCGGCGACGCTCGGTCGCTCCACGTCAAGACAGGAGTCCAGGTTGATGTACTTGTGGAAGTCGTCGCACGTGAAAAGATTATTGTTGTCGCCGATTGGTGCGCTGTCCCACGCGAGGGCGCGCAACAAGTATTTTAACACGCTGTAAACGGTTTCGTCGTGGGGGTCGTCGCCGTTGATCTTGTCCCAATCGAGCATGGACAAGTGGAGTGCGCTCCACATGCGCGGACGTTCGGCGCGGCTCTCACGACAGATGAACGACACGCTACGGTTAATGAACTTGTTGCGCAGGCTGTCAACGTGTTCGAGCTGACGACTGTATCCGTTTGACCTTTTTGACATAGAGTGCAGCGCCAGCTTGGCTGTCGTGTATTCGTCTCGCGCAGCTCCGACGTTTTGCCAGTAGTCCCACTTGATCGAGTTCACGCGATAACACCTCCATCTTTTCGTTCGTGTTTGCCGTAACAGTGTGGCCGCACCGCCCTTGTTGCGCATATGCTCAAAGATGGTGCGGCCGCGCCAGAGCGGCTTATTGTGTCACTGTCCGCCCATGTGGCGTGCCGCGTAGTCGATGACCTGTTCCCCGGTGCTCAGCGATTCGCCGAGCCTACTGTTGTTGTCGCGCACGTACAGGCAAATCGGCAGCGCATCCTCACCGTCATACCAGGTGCCTTGTTTGCCGCTGAGCGTTACGGTTTCGAGGAGGACACTCAGCATGTCGGGTGTGATTGCGTCACGCCCCATGAGGATGGAGCATGTGATGGCGTGCGCTGTCCTGGCTTGCGCGGCACCGTTCTTGTCGCCCTCGTCCTCACGCTGTTCAGCCAAGTTCCCCCAATAGTGGGCGACGCAGGTGAGCGTGTCTGTGTCGTGTGCGTCCAGTCCGTAAGCGTGGCCGTGCGCGGTTGTGCGTTGACGGCGTGTGAGGGCGAGCATTTCGCTACTGAACGCCAACGCCTCGCCTCCATCCTCGCGGTCGGCGGCGGTCGCACCCATGATGCAGTGCCCGGCGAGTCGCGTTGTGGTAGTGGAGTTGTCGGCTGCGAACACGGTCATGTTGCTCGCGCCTTGTCGGATAGTGTCTGCGGCGTAGTGGAGCACGCCGCGAACCAGACGGTCCAAGGCGCGGGTGTCTGTCGCGTACTGGAAGATGTATTCGAGGGGCGTGCGCATCATGCCGCCCATATTGGATGCGCTCATGGAGGCGAGTTCACGGAACCCGTCACAGTCGAACAGCTCCGCGTCGGTGAGCTTGCCTGCTGCTCGGCTGCCGATGGTGTTGGTGAGTGGGGCGGCGCACGCGTTCTTGCCGTTATCGGTGCGGCTGGTGAGCATGTCGGCGAGTTCACGCCAGAACGCGTCTACGCCATTGTTGGCGAGCGTATCTTCTAGGCGCATGGCGTGGGCTTCTGCGTCAATCTGGTCCATCGTGTTGCTGTTCACGGTGGTCCTCCGTCTCTTTTCTTCCCCTATGCGGGGTGGTGTGTTTGGTCTTTTCTTTCTTATTGTAGCATACGTGCAGCCGGTTAGCGCGGTGGCGCGGTTTATCGTGTTTCCATGCGCCCGGCCGCTTCGTCGATGAGCGCACCGACGCTGGTGATGGTGATTTTGTTGTAGGGTCGTCCGTATGTCCAGTCGTTTGTCATGATGGTGATGTTCTTCGTGTGGCCGCCTGTTTCTTCCGTCTCTTTCATCGTGTCGATGAGAGTGGCGAGGTCACTGTGGGGGAGTGAGCCGCCGTGCATGAGTGTGAGGGCGGCGTGCGCGTGTGCGCGCCTCGCGAAAACCTCTCCGTCGCTGTCGCCTGATTGTTCTGTGCGCGTAATTTCGTCTCGCCACCACGCGGCCGCGTCCGCCATTTCTTGCATGATGGTGGGTTCGGGCGCGAACTGGCGTGCGTAGCGGAAAGCGTGTCCGGGCCTGATTTCGGTCTGTAGCGCTTGCCTGCCGACCTCGGATAGCGTGTTGTGTTCTCCTCGCGGTGCTCCCAGGATGTGCTCTTCAACATAATAATGGCGCGTGTAGGGTAGGCGCACTGCGAGGCTGCCGACGGCGTGGTCGTGGATGGTGGGATTGATGGCGAGGAGTGTGTGGGCGACCCGTCTGATGACATTCATTCTGTTCTTGCTTGTGAGGTTTGTTTCGTCATCCGTTGATTCGGTGAGGAAGGTGAGGAGGGTTGACAGTGGGGTGATGCGCAGTCCGCCGCATGTTTCGGTCACCATTCGCTTAAACGTGTCGTTGTTGAACACGTCGCTGCTCATGGGGTATTGGTCCCAGCCTAGTTCGCTGATGGTTTCCCACATGATGTTGTGGGTGAGTTCGCTGTGGTCGTCACCGTTATGGTTGGTGGCTTCGGCCAGCGCCTCCCACATGTGCGCGTAGTCGCCGTTACGGTAGGCGGAGGCGATGGTTGCGGCGCAGTCGCTCACGTGAGCGTCGCTTATTTCGTCGTATTCTTCGTTCTCGTCCCAGTCGTTGCCGTCCTCGCGCGTGTCCTCATCCCAGTAGTCCCAGTCGTCCCCGGTGTTGTTGAGGCACCAGTTGTTGTAGTCGTTGCGCATACGCTTGATGCGCTCCACGTATTCGTTAACCACTTGTCCCCTTCGTCCCTCTTTTATGTCGGCTTATTTGCGTGCTCGCGGCGACACTCAATTGTACCACGCGCGCTTGTTGCGCTGCGCTTTAAGGGCGTTCTGCCCCGCTCATGCACTGAGCAACATAGTCGATCAGGGTTTCCACACTGTTGACGTAGGACTCGTAAGGCGAGAGCGGATCATGGAAGCTGAGCGTGAGGGTATGGGCATCCTTCCCTTCCTCGCGCGCCTGGTCTTGCTCGTTGAACATGTCCATGAGTGCCGCCAGGTCGCCCGTTGTAATTGCGCCACGGAAAGTGAAGAGCGTTGCGGCGATGGCCGTGTGTGCGTACCGCGCCTCACGATGCTCGGGCGCGTCTACGCTCGTGTTGTCGATGATGTTGCGCCACCGCTCGGCTGCTGCGGTGAGCGCGTCGGTGCTGCACGTGTCGAGCTGGTATGATCCTGCCGTGATCGAGCGCAACGTGAGTCCTTTGGTGTCTTTCCAGACGATGAGGCGACCCAGCGTCGCCGCGCTGTTGTCGGCGAACATGAAGTATTCGCGGACGCACGTGTTGGTGAATATGCTGCGTTCCGTAGGGATAAGCGCGTTCGGTTTGCTCGCGCCGCTCATGTTTTCAAGGATGACGCGCGCCGCGTTCTCAATGATGCCGCGCATAATGATTTTCATCGTCTCGCGCCTGGCGAGAGCCTTCACTGCTGTGAGTGTTTCGCTTTCTTCGCTGAGCTGTTTGATGAGGCCGTGGAGCGTCGTACTCGGATCGTAGATCGCGCCGTCAGCCAGCGCGGATGCTGCGCTGCGGAACGCGTCACAGTCGTAGAGGCTGTCCCCCATGAGCATCATGCTCTCCCAGTTGGCGTGGTCGATGAGCGTGCTCGTGTTGGTGTCGCCGTTGGTGGTCTTGAAACTGTAGGAGAGGGAGTGCATGATGGCGGACCAGAGCGTCTGCGCGTCCTCTTGCTGGATGGCGTTGTTGACCGTATTCACGCACGCTTGGTGGTGGCGTTGTTTCGCATCGTTGAGGCTTTTGGTCGCTTGCTTGTGCTCTTGGTATATAGCGTGCGTCTGGTCGTAGTAGCCGCGTTTGTCTGTGGGGCACTCGCGTTCGACCGCGAGCGATGTCTGCGTCCACGCGTCGTACGCTTCGCGTACCTCCTGGTACGTGTTGTTAATGGAGAAAAAGGTGTCACGCACCAGCTTCTCCGGCGTGGACGTAAAGGCGCTTGCGTATTGCGTGGTCATTGGCTTGCCGTTCTCTCTGTTTGCTGTCTCCCGTTTCCATTGTAACACGTCGGCGTGAGGTTAGCTGACGGACATGCGCGAGGCCGCGTAGTCGATGAGCTGTTCCACCGTCGTGACCGGGTATGAGGGAGCTTCTGGGATGTAGAACCCAATGCGGCGCATGTTTCGGTTGGGATGCGCGTCCTCGTACTCTTGGAATGTGTCAATGAGGGCCGCCAAGTCGTCTGCTGTGATCGTGTTGCGGTAGACGAGGAGCGTCACAGTAATCATCATGTGCGCGTACTGCGCCACATGCGACTGAGCGTCACTGTCGCTTCTGTCGATGATGTTCCGCCACTTGGCGGCCGACTGCGTGAGGTCGCCTGTATCCTGCGTGGTGAGGAAGTAGCGACCTGCATCAATGACGAGCGATCCGGAGTTGTCCGCGTCGCTTGCGATGACGATGCTGCCGATCTTGCTTGCGTCACTGTCGGCGTCATCTGCCGTTAGGAGGTAGGCGCAGGCGCACAAGACAGCAAACACCGTTCCCCCAGTCGTGACACTATGAACGTCGGCATCGCTGTTGATGATGGCAGTTGCAGCATGTTCAACGATGCGCGTTGCGAGAATGTGGCCGGTTTCGATGCTTTTTTGGAAACCGCTGACGAGGTGTTCAAGGATTTTAATGAGTGTTTTACTGCGGCTTAACGTACTGTCGTTTGTGAGGTCTATGGCTAATGCCCTGAACGTGTCACAGTCACAGAGCTTGTCACCCGCCGCTTCTGCCAGCGCCCAGTCAATGCCATCGTAGGGGGTCATTTTGCCGGGCGATGTCATGGAATAGGAGGTAAAGTAAGCGATTGTCTGCCAGAATGTTTCCGCGTCACCTCGCTTCGCAGCTCCCCTGGCGGTCGTGAGGTATTCAGTGTAGCAGTTGCGCTGAGCCTCTTTCAGCTCTGCGAGTGCGCGCTTATAAGCCTGGTATGTCGGGTGCCATGTGTCGTAGCCGCATTTACTGCCCCGGTCTCTCGGGCAGTGTCGTTCAACGACGAAGAGTGCGTCTGACGCTTTTTTGTCGGCGAGCCGCATCGTGCTCCGCGCAGCTTTGAGAGCGTCAAGCGCGTTGCTCGCCAGCGCCATTTCGAGTGTCGTTGTGTTGGTGTTCACTGTTTTTCTCCGGGAGTTGTTGGTTTGTTGGCATTTATTGTGCGGCCATGCGTGCGGCCGCGTAGTCGATGAGCTTGTCCACGTTGATCGTGGGGAACGGTAACGTATCGTACATCACTCGGTTGTCGTTGACGCGCATGGTGCGGCAGTAGTTACCCTTCTTGGTGCGCACACGCATGAGCTTTTGCTCTTGGAATGTGTCGATGAGGGTGGCGAGGTCGCTGGGGGTGAGTTCGCCGCGCTCTAGGAGGGAGCTTGCGAGCATCATGTGGGCGCACCTGGCCGCTACCTCGCGCTTCGTGTCACCTTGTTCTTCCGCGTCTGTAATGGTTTGTCGCCACCGCTTCGCCGCGCCAGCGACGCTGCCACATAGCGCGCGGACGACACCGTAGTTCGCAGGGTACACGCTGTACTTTGTTTCCGTGTTCCCTTGGAAGATAACGTGCCCCACTTGTGTGAGAGTTGGGAGTGCGCGGGTGGCGTGGTCTCCTGCGAGATACGCGCTCACGGCGAGGATAGAAAAGCTGTCCGAGTAACGTCGGGGGTGTTCCGCGAGCGTGGGGAGGTTCCCGCTGGCTGTCAACTCCACCGTGGCGTGTTCGCCGATAGTGGCAGCGTTCAGCCCCGCCATCGTTTTACCCCTGTTAGCGTTGCCGGTCAGATGGTCGAGGAGAAGCCACACGCCCGCCGGTATTCCCGGCGTCTGCGTGCTGGACGCGTCGTCGTGAACCGCGCGAGCAAAAGCCTCACAGTCAAACGCAGCCTCGTCAATAAGCTGCTCGTTCCACCCTGCTATGCTAATAAAGTGGCCGATGATGGCGTTGGTGATTGTGCCGGACACGCACATGTCGTGGCGCGTGAACCTGGAGAGCGCCCGCCACATGTCCGGATAGTCGCCCGCGTGGTAGGCTTGCGCGATAATACGTCCGCACGTTCTCGCGTGCGCCGCCTTTATGCTCTCTTCCTTGTAGGTGCCGTGGACGCCGCGCAGGTACTCGCGTTGGTATGCGGCTCGCTCGGCGGTGATCGCGTTCACGTAGTCGCCGCTCATGATGTCGCTCGTCATCTGGTTATCTCGCTTCCCGTCCCTGTTATTTGCGGCCCGTTTCCATGCGCGACGCGGCCGCGTCAAGTAGTTCCTCCACGTTGGTTATCTTAATTTTGGTGGTGGCGTTCCGCGCTCGTCTCGCGCGCTTACGATAAGTTCTCGCTTCATGATAACATAACCTGGCGGTTGCACTTGCATGAGGCGCGTTGATTGAAACGTGTCAATGAGCGCGGCGAGGTCTACCGCTGGGAGACTCCCGCGCTCCATGAGAGCGCCACACAGCTTCATGTGCGCGCAGCGGGCTTCGATCTCTCGCGACTCGTTCTTGTCTTTTTCTGCCGTGTCAATCGCAGTTCGCCACCGCGCTGCCACGTCGTGGACGCTCCCACACAGCTCGTGAACGAGTCCATAGTCTGCTGACACTAGGGTCGGTGCTCCTGCCGCCGACAGGCGGAACATCTTGCCACCCAATTGTGCGAGTAGGGTGTGCCCGTGGTTGTGTGCGCCCGCCAGGTGCGCGAGCACGGTTAATTGCCTGAGATTGACCTGGTGGCTGCCAATGTCGTCAGGTTCCCCGCTGTTGGCGATTTCTTCGACGATGCGGTTACCGACCGTGATGGCATTGCGAGCCGCCACGAAACTAGCGTTGTTTACTGCCAACGCGCGAGCGCTGCCCTCGTCGTATAGGTGGTTGAATAGGCGGTATGCGCCCACACTAGGAGCGGTGGGAGCGTCCCGAATGATGGTGTCTGTGAATTGCTCACCGTGTAGGGCCGCTTCGTTGACGGGGCGGTCGCATAGTCCCGTCAGGGTGATGGTTTGACGCACAATGCGGTCGATGAGCGGTTCGGTGAAGCAGAAAAAGTCGATGCGTGTGGCTTCGGAAAGCGCCTGCCAGAAGCCGTTGTAGTCGCCGTTGTGGTAGGCTTGCGCGATGATTGCGGCACACTCTGCTGCGTGGTTTGTTTTCGCGTCTGAGAGCGCTTGGTCTCGCATGGCGGGGAGGTGCGTGTCGCCCGTTTTCTGTAAGAGATTGCATGTTCGTTGAATACTGTCCACTTGCTGTTGTAAGCTCGCGCGTTCACTGGCGATGGCTTCCGCGTATCCTACGATTGGCATGTCCCTTGTACCTCTCTCGCCCGCATCTTTCAACGGAGACTTGTTTTCTTCCAGATTTTCGCGCTCGCTCGCGCCGCTGTTCTCTACTGTTGTTATGGTATCATGTTTTTATGACGCGCGCTTGCCGCGTGAGTGTGTTATACTGTTTCTCGTTGCAAGAGAAACTATACTGTGTCGGCGTTCGCGCATTGAGTGCGAATCCGCAAAAACGAAAGTGAAGGACACCCGCGATGACTGTTAAGAGCAAGCCTAACACCGTTGACGCGAACACGCGCGACAACGCCGACGCTAAGAGCGGCGTTATCCCGTTCCTGCCCAAGGGTATGGAAAAGAGCGTGTCCTACCGGATGGTCCGCGACCAGTTTAACAATCCGACTGGCACGCCGGTTGTCCTGGTGTCGCAGCCTGGCCAGGGTAAGACGGCGGTCGTGTACGCGCTCGCCGCCGAGCGCGGGTACGACGTGATTACCATCGTCGGCTCGCAGAAGGACCGCACGGACATTACGGGTATGCCCACATTGGTTGACTTCACGGTGACGCGCCCGGACGGCACTGTGGACACGGTGCGTCAGGTGGAGTACGCGGTCGAAAAGTGGCAGCGTACTGTCATGGAGAATAAGCGTGTTGTCGTGTTCTTGGACGAGCTGAACACGGCTCCCCCGGACGTCGTGTCCTCTCTGCTCACGATTCTCGCTGACCGACGCTTCCCGAACGGGGAGACCATGCCCGAGGAAACCGTCATCCTGGGCGCAATGAATGACCGGGACACCGGCTCAGAGTATCACGACATGTCGCCCGCTTTGGCAAACCGCCTGTGTCTGGCGGCCTACCATATGCCGCTTGGCGCGTGGCTGGACGGCGTGCGCCGCGCATGGGGCAAGACCGTCGGCGAGCGCGAACAGTGGATGCGCCGAGCCATCGCGGACTTCGTGGACGAAAACCCCGGCTACGCAAACATGCCAGTTGACCCGATGGGCGAAACAGTCTCCCCCACGCAGTACGGGTTTAAGAGCGACCCGGCAAACGACATGATCGCCGCGCACGCGTTCCCCTCATACCGCTCGTGGGACCGCCTCGCCACTAAGCTCGCCCACGCGTCTCTCCTGGAAGATGGCAGCCCCGACACGGAGCTAGAGCATTTCTACGCGGGCGGCATGATCGGGTTTAAGGCCGCGAGCGCTTTCCGCGAGTTCTTGAAGCGCCGCCGCGAAGCGGAAAAGAACTTTGATGCGCGAGCGTTCATTAACGACGCGTTCACGCTCGACGATAACGGCGAGCCTGTGGCTAACCCTGACACGCTGGGCGAGTGGCAGCGCATCGTCGGCGAGAACGGCGCGGACAATCGTCTCGCTGTCGCCCGTGAAGCCGGTCGCCTCGCGGTCGATGACGTGGAAGAAACCCACGTGACCGCAGAGGAACTGCTGAATATCATGCTCCTGTTGCCTGTCCTGTCGGGCGATGAGGAGGTTCCCGGCCTGGGCGTGAGGCTGGACAGTAGCGCACTCGCGTCGCTTGGCAAGAGTGTCAGTAAGGTGTTTACGGAGACTCAGAAGCACGCCTACGCGGTGACGGCTAGTGACGCTGAGGGTAGGGTGAAGCGCCGCCTGGTGGTGAACGCTCTCGCTCGTGCGCTCGCGTGCCCGCATGTTTCGGACGCGAAGAACATGAAGGGCGCACGCCAAGCCGCGTAACAGTGTGGTGGGCCGTGGGCGGCGTGAGGTGGTACATAATCGCGCCGCCCCGCTCGCTCTCGCGTGGCACGCTTGCGCTCCCACGGAGTGACGCGCGTACTCTCGTGGTTACAGCACTTACAGCCGGTGCGGAGCGGCGTGAACCGCGTGCTGTTCTGCGCGCGGTTTTGCTGTGGCGCGCTCACCCGTACTCGTGCTATAATGGTGCCCTGAGTGTAACGGACGCAATTTAAGGAGAGTTCCGCTGTGGCGACTACGAAGGAAGTGCTGGCGCGTGAAGCGCGCGAAGCCGAAGAGTGGGCAAAGCAGAACGCTCGCAACATGGCCGAGAATGGCGCTCGTTATCGTCGCATGTCCTCGTGGGAGGGCAGCACGTGGAGCAAGACCGTTGAGTCGCTTCTCCTGCCCGTGAAGGACGGCGGCTACGGACTGTACCCACTCTCGCCTATTTTTGCGCTCCTCGCGCCGTTCGTGGACATTACAGCCGAGACGGCCTACACGGATACTCGCGCACGCGTCGGCGTGGGTCTCGCGTTCTTCTACGAATGGGACAATCGCTTGCGCGCGTTTGCGCTCGCCCACGAGGCTCTGCATGTGGCGAATCGTCACTTTCAACGTGCGGACGAAATGGGCAGGACGTTCGAGGACGCTCACCGCATGTTGAATCTTGCGGGCGACATGGAGATTAACGATCTCCTCCGCAACATGGGAGTCGCCCGCTCGGAGGATGAGGATAGGTTCGTGTTCCCCGAGGGCATGGGGTATGAGCGTTCTCGCACTATGGAAGAATACCTTGTCGCCTTGTCCGGTGATATGGAAAAGCTGCGTGAGCTGGCGCGCCAGTTGGCGGCTGCGGCTGGCGAGAGCGGTTCTTCTGGGGACGGCTGTGGCGGTTCTTCCGGCGAGCCTGGTTCGCAGGGCGGGCAGTCCGGTTCTGACGGTGCCGAGTCTGGTTCTTCTGGTCAGTCTGGTAACGGTCAGTCCAGTGACGGCAAGTCTGGGTCCGATGGGTCGCAGGATGGTTCCGGCGCTGGTTCTGGTTCCGCGTCAGGCTCTTCCGGTCAGCCGGGTTCCGCTGGCGCTGGTTCTGGTTCACAAGGTGGTTCTGGTTCCGCTGGTGACGGCGAGTCCGGCTCTGCCGGTTCACAGGGCGGTCAGTCAGGTTACGGCTCTGACGGCTCCGAGTCTGGTTCCGGTTCCGGTGGTTCCTCGTCCGAGGATGGTGAGGGCGGTTCTTCTTCCGCATCTTCCGGCGACAACGAGGGCAGCGAAGATGGTGACGGTCAGGGTGGTTGGACGCGCCAGTATGTGCGTCAGCACGTGGCGCACGCGTGCGGGTCACGCAGCAACAGCGAGGATGACCGAGACGGTGAACGCATCGAAGGTGAGACGGGCGTGCGTGGCCGTGAACTAGCGGACGTGGAAGGCGCGCGCCAAGACGCGGAAGCTCTGGTGCGTGAAGCCGCCGAAGGCAACGCGAACATTGGTGACGGTGAGGGTAACGTGTGGGTGCGCCTGTTGGCTGGCATGGCTCCCCCGCGCGTCCACTGGCAGAGCGTGCTTGCTGGCGTGGTGGGGCGTTCGATGTCGTCTCGCATGCGCGGAAACAGGTACGCGACCTACCGTCGTCCGAATCGTCGCCGTCAGGGCGGTGAGTTCTTGTGGCCGTCCCGTGAGGACAACAGGCCGACCGTGCATGTGGCGGTGGACACGTCGGGTAGCATGGGGCGCAGCGACTACGCTCGCGCCGTGAGTGAGATTGAGGGCATTTTGCGCACGTCCGCGTCTGGCGCTGCTATCGGCTTCTACGGGGTGGACACGCGTATGACGGAAAAGCCGCGCATGGTGTCGCATGTGCGCGATATGAAGGCGCTGGGTGGCGGCGGCACTGACATGGCTGTCCCATACGAGTGGATGCGCGGCGAGTGGGAGGCTGGCGGTAAGCGCCGCCGAGAGTTGCCGGATGTTCATGTTCTCATTACTGACGGTTACGTGTATTGGGGTGAGACGTTTGCGGCGGCTGCGAAGTGCCGACAGTTCACGCGCATGGTGATCGTTGTAACAAACGCGAGCGAGGATAAGCGTGTTATTGAGGATGGGCGGGCCGCTGGTGTGAGCGTGGTGTTCGTGAACGAATAAGCGACTGTCCGCCGCGCTCACGCTGTGACGGTGTGGGCGCTGAATGTGTGGGGTGTGGTCTGCTGCCGTGTTGGTGGCGGGGCGCGCCCCACACGCTTTTCGCCTCATCCTCGGCGTTGTTCCTCCCTCGCGTCTGTGTCATAGTTTCACGTTCACGCGTGTGGGTGGCGTGGTGGGCTATTGGCGTGATGTTCGCGCGTTCCTAACATGTGAAGGGGTTTTGTTGTGGCCGGGTTGTCCCGTAGTGAGAGGGAAGCGAAAATTCGCGGTATTGCCGTCCGCGCAGAATACACGGCGTTCATGGGCGAGTGTGAGCGTTTGGGTGTGAGCGTGGGCAGTAACGCCGAAAACAAGTACATGGTGTTTCGGCGTACACTGGTCCGTGACGACGCGGAACTGCGCGGCGGCGATGGTCTCGGCGGCGAGGACGGTATGGTGGACTTGCGTTATAGTACGGACGTGGCGCTCGTGTGCGCGCGGATGGTTCAGGCGTGTTTCCGCGAGAGCGTAGCGCCGTCGGTGTTTGCGGGCATGTCGCCGCTGGGTGTGCTTATGTTTTTGGGGCTGGATGGACGGTGCAAGGGCGAGCCTGGCGCGGATGCGCTTGCCGCTGGTGCGTGTGGCGACTTGGTGCTTAACGGTGTGAGGTGAAGCGCGGTCGCGCGTCTACTCTCGTGCGCGTGATGGAGCACTGGGCGTGTGGCTGTGTTTGCCGTATCTTCCAGTTGTGGGGCGGCTTTTGACGCCTCCGTTAATGTTTTATGCGTTCTCGGTGGCGCGTGTGGCCGTATCACCGTCGATACGGCATCTGTGCGACCCTGTGGCGGGTGAACGGCTCGTAAACCAACTCCGGTAGGGTACACGCGTTTTGAGGCCGTTAAAACGGCTTCCAGCGTTCCGCTTGTTACCGTGTCCGGCACGGTGAAGCGCCCTCACCCCGACGAAACGCAGCCAATTCTATCCGACTACAACGACGGTGGTGAGGGCGCTCACGTGAACGCGCCGCCCGTTTACGGCGCATCCCAGTCAGGCGATCACTGCTGCTCCCACTCGGGGTACGCGACACCGATCTCCCACATGTACTGATCGTAGGCCGCCTTCATCACGCTCGTTGACCATTCGTTCAGCTCTGCGTCGTCCTCGGCGAGCGCCATCTCACCCAGGTTCTCCGGCACACTCGCCATACCGTAGTTGAGAGCGTCAATGACACTGTGGCGGATACGCGTGTGGGACGCAACGTTCGCGTCCGGTTTAGTAACGTTCAGCTTACCGACCGTCCCCTGGATAAACACCTGCATTTTTCCGATCTTCGTGTACAGGTGCTCGGCAACCAGGCGAGCCGACTCAGCCGTCAGCTCACCGTCACTCACGTCCATGAGCTTGTTAAACAGGGACGCAACCGCCGTGATGGAGCTGCTACCGGGGTTCGGGTCGCCGCTCTGAGTGTACGGGAACCACGGCTTAGGCTCCGGGCTGGTACCCTGCGCCTCATACGCGGGACGGTGCGACGGTGCCTGCTCCTGAGCGGGAACGTTCGCGCCCCACGCGCTGCCAGTTGAAAATTCGCGCTTAGCGAGGGCGCGCGCCGCCTCCGGGTTCAGCTCCGGGTTGCGGCGAACAATCATATCCTCGAACATGTTGCTCTTAGGCATGTTGCGCTTGAAGCCCTTGTCGTTCTCACTGTCGTCCACAATCCACGTCTTACCACCGTCCAGCGACACGGCTGCGACGGCTGTCTCAAAAAGACGGTACTTTTTCTCCGCATCGCCGTTGGTCATGTTGCCCCTGGCTTCTGCGTATTCGCGCATGAACTCAGCCCACGGCATATCGAGTGGGGCCTTGTCTGTGTCACCATTGAAGCCGGGCGCAATGTGGCCGTCATTCGTGTACGGTTTTGTACCGGGCTTGGACTTGTACTTGCGATACCTCTCGATGCGATAAACGATAGGGGTATCGTTTTCGTAGGCTTCGCGTAGCACTGCGGCGACCTTGTTGTTGCCGTCATCGAACACGCTGCCGTAAACGTCGTGCTGGTCGCCTTCGTGGTGGAAGATAGCCTTGTAGCGCGGGTTCGTGTTGCTTCCAGGCTTTGGCTTCGTGATGTCTAGCTTGCTAATGCGTTCGTAGCCGGTGCGTACCTCTAGCTGTTCGCGCTTGTCGGTGGGCATATTCGGGTCGCCTGCGAGCGTGACGAATGGGAAAACCTTGTCTCCCATTCGCATATTCTCATACAGTGGCGGAACGGTGTTGTTGACGCCGTTTGTGTTTGTTTCGTTCGTGTTCTGTGTCATCTTTGCTCCTCGTGTGACACGTCGTGCTTTTCTATCTGGTTGGGGCGCGTTGCGCCCTGTTTGTTTGCCGCATGTTTTTACCGCGTGCGGCCCGCGCTATCGCTTCTACACGTGTAGAAACAAGTGGTGGGGAGGGGCGCGTCAGCTGCGCCACATGAAAGCGAGCAAACTTGTGCGCCCCTCACCTCTAGCGTCCTCTCTCCTGCAAGCTCACTCCCCGCCCGTCAGCGGGGCGCGCCTGTCAGAACGGAGGCTCGTCACCAAACTGGGTAGCCGCGCCGCCAGTGAAAGCGTCGGCCTGCGCGGCGGGAGCCTGCTGCTGGAAACCGCCCTGCTGCGCGCCACCACCGTTGTATGCGGCCTGACGCATCTGCTCGCCCGCGCCCTGCGCCGGACGCCGACCGCCCGACTGGTATCCGCCCTGACCGCCACCGTTGTTGTTGGTGCGCGTCACCTGAGCACGCGCACTACGCAGCGACGGACCAATCTCGTCCACCTGCAACTCAACGACGGTGCGCCGCTCGCCTTCCTTCGTCTCGTAAGAGCGCTGAACCAGGCGACCCTGGGCGATAACGCGCATACCCTTACGCAGCGACTCAGTAACATTCTCGGCCGCGTTACGCCACACGGAACAGCGGAGGAACAGCGACTCGCCATCCTTCCACTCGCCAGAATTACGGTCGTATGTGCGCGGCGTAGACGCAATCGTAAAGTCTGCGACGGCCGCACCGTTACCAGTCCAACGCAGTTCCGGGTCGGCGGTCAGATTGCCGATCACCGTAATAACTGTCTCTCCTGCCAAGGCACCTTCTCCTTCTCGTGTATATAGGTTTTTCCTTGCAATAATCAATATAAACGCCCATATTGGCGTTGTCAAAAGCTCACGAACGGTCCTACCGGGCGCGCTGTTCTGTCGCTATTCCGCCGCTCTTTCTGCGCCTTGAAGCGACGCGCGCTTTGTGCTCTCGCCGCGCTAAACCCGCCTCTGTACGCGAGCGGGCTGGTACGGTGACGCGATGCTGCCCCGGTTTCAGTGGGGGTGCTCGCCCGTTTGGCGGTTGAGCGCGTGCGCCAGTTCGCTCTCCCACGTGCCACCCAGCTTGCTTGCCTTCTCGTTGACGCTCTCTGCGCTGATCTGGCGCACATCCTGGTTCTCGATCTCCTCGCGCTCTGTCCACCGGGAGGGGGACTCGTCGCCATAGTTGCCATATTTGCGGCTGCGCATGTAGTAGTAAGCGGCGACACCGGCCATTACAATCGGAAGCAATCGGAACGCCCAGTTCACCGACACGTAGGCGCTCATCCACGCCGTTGTTTCCTCGCCGCCGAAACCCATGTAAAGTGGAACCCACCAAGCATTTGCGAGAACCAGCGCCCCCACCGCGTAGCGGACCCATACGGCGGCAACGCGGCGATACAGAACGCGATAACGCGAGAGTAGCGTCAGCGGCGTTTGCTTCCTCAACTTGTCACGCGCGTACACCGCTCTCACACTGCCATACAGTGACGTGGCGAACACCAACAGTGACGCAACTTCAAGAGTGGCCAAAATAGTGAACGTCATTATTGTTTCCTTCCAAGCGCGCCAGCAAGCTCGCGCTCCCACGCGATGCCGCAACTAATCGTCTGATTCTCCCACTGTACCACATTGTCAGCCTCATTGCCCACCGCCGAGTCGCCAGTTTTCACCGATCTAAACGGACACCGGGCACTTGGCCGCGTCGAAGAAAACAAGGTGTTCATAAACATAACACCATGCACAAGCGCAATCGCAAACAACGAAACAGTGAGAATAAACAAAGTGAACAGGCGCGCATCCGTCGGCCCGTTCTCGCCGATCACTGTCCTCGACATGTCAACGAAAGACCCAGAGAACTTACCAGAGTCATGAAAGTGGGCAGACGCGACGGTGTTAAGCGCCCAACCGAGAAACGACCAAAACATGTCGATGCCCCGGCACGTGTTGCACCTGCAATCGTTGCAATGGGCGTAAAATAACATACAGTTGACGAATATGAAGAGGAGGGAGACAATAATTAATCCGCCGACTGCAAGTGCCTGCGCGGTGTTATGGAAAATCTCGCTTGCGCTCTCTCCCGTAACGATGCCAGACTGCGTGGAATACGGAAACCATAGTGTCCCGGTCATTTTTCACCTATTTCTTCGCGAGTGCGACTGACAGTTCGCGCTCCCACGCGGCACCGGGACTCAACAGTCGATCTTCCAACAGTGTCATGGCGTCCGCCGCATTGTCACCGTCATTAACCTGTGTGTCTGTTTCGAGTAGGCATGGTTGATTGTGACAGCCTCGCGGGTTGAGGAAAGTATATACTATCACTAACAAGTACGCGAGAACAACGACCGAAGCTACGAAAGTAAGCACCGCGACGGGCGTTCGCGTGTTCGTTGACGCGGAGGGAAAGAAAACAGTGTTCGCAATCGGAAACAACATGTTCACGAACGCGGCGAGCATAGCGCGCAAAGGGGCGCGCATAAAACACTTGCTGATACACCCGCAACTGTCGCGGTCACGCCACCCGCGCCACACGTAACCGGCAAAACGCGCATTGGCAATGGCAAACAGCAACCAGAGGCCAATACAGACAATGCGCATCTGCACGTCAGCGAACGCCTCTAGCGCGCTTCCTGTGGAATTGCTGCACGCCTCAGCGCACGCGGCCATAGTGTTCACTGTTCGCCACCCTCACTGTCGCTCGACTGCGCGTTAATCTCGTCCATGAGTGTGCCGCCACGCACCACGGCAGAGCAAACGCTGCTCGCCACAATCAACGTAACGACCGCAATGATTTCCCACGCTAATAGGCCGACACCGAGGAAGCTCGCGCCCGGATGCTCTGACCGATAATGTGAACCGGGAATCGACGGGACAATAAACGCGATCAACACGACAGCGTTCGCGCCAAAACGGTACGCGCCCGTCATGCTGCCGCTCTTGCGCTCCACAAAGTCATACATGACACTCATGGCGAGCGCTACGCCTGCGCCCACGAAAAACGAGGCAACAGCCATACCTGCGGTCATAAAAGGCGACCCCTTCCACCTATCGCCGCCACCCGTTCACTAACGGTACACGGTAGCGGCCAATAAACATTTACCAACCAATGATACCACATAAAAGGGGGCGGCGCACGCAAACGCGCGCACCAGCCGACCTTTTCTCGTAGTTGTCTTTTTATCCGCGCCGCTTACGCCCCAGCGCCGCGTCGATGGTCGTAACATGTCGCGCCAGCTTGTCGGCGTTCACGCTGTTGTTAGACCGCCGCACGTAAAGCCTTTGGCTACGTGTGGTTTGCCGTATAAGCCCCTCAGCAAAGCTAACGATCAGCTCACGTGTCGCCCGCGCCTCGCGATTACGCGCAAGTGCGGGCATTAGGCGAGACCTTCTCGCCTTCACGCGTCGCCGCCTTCACTTTCGCCGATGGTGTCCTCGCTGTTATCGACGGCGCTCACGTAGTCGCCGTTCGCGCCCGCGCCACCCTCGACGCGGGAAGCGCCCTCGGTCGGTTTCGTGTTGCTGTCGCCCGCGCATTTCGTCTCCTCGATACCGTTGGCGATAGCTTCGTTCATATCCAAGCGCCGCACATACGCGCGGCAAAGGGCACGGAATAGGTAGCGTACCACGGTGAACGCGAAAACGAACATGAGCGCGCCCATCTCGAACCAGTAACGGTGCATGTAGCCGTCAAGGAACGTGCCGCTACTTTCCACGGGTGTGGGCACTGGCACCATGTAACGCGCATACGCGTCACCGACTACGGTTGCAATCGCAGCCAGCAATGCGATGCGTGCGATACGCATGGTCGTGGAGCGCTTGCGTGTGCCGTACACGTAATCGCGTAGCGCGTCATTCATGAACAATACAATCTTGCCTTTCATGTTTCCTATCTCTTTCCGAGGCTGTTATTCATATGCTGTTTGTTGCCGCCGTGTGCAACAAGGTTTCTCTCAGCCGTGGTCGCGGTTGACGCCCACGCTCCTGTCGTTTCTTACTGTGGGGAGCATCAACGCCTAAGCGCGTCGCCTAGTTCGCGCTTCCACTTGTTGCCCGTCTCGCTCGCCTTGTTTTCTTTCTCGGCGAGGGCTTCCGCGTAACGTCGTATCGTTTCTTCCACCTCGTCCTCCCTCACAAATGCGAAGCGGGTGCTCTCCAGCTTCCGTAGCTTGCGCTTGCGGGACGGCGACATGGCGTTTGGGTCTGTGTGCATGAACTGGAAAAAGAACACGCTGCACGAGACTGCCGTTATGGCAGTTGACACCATTTTGGGTAGTCCAATCGTGTACACGATGGTCGCCCCGAGCGCGTTCACGGTTGCGCTGTAGAACAACATTTTGGCGAAACGCCACCCGTACCAGTATGCGACAAAAGACGCACACGACAACGCGGCGGCCAAGCCAATACCAAAGAGCGTGACAGACATGCTACCGATCTTCCTTTCAAGCCCACACGATGTTGTTAAAGCGTTGAAACAATTGTTGTTCTGAAAACCTAGACGCTGGGGCGCGCCAACGTCCACAAAAGAGCATGGGGAGAGGCGCACCCCAGGGCTACACTTGGTTACAGGACGTTTACGCTGCCGCCGTCAATCTCGCGGCGCGCTTCCAACTTGTCCACAAGGGGAGCCACGTACTCGGTGAGTTCACGGCTGTTAGCGCGGCGCTCCTCACCAAGAGTAGACAGTTGCGCGCGAGCATCAACGATGAACCCGGTGAGCGAGTCCAGGTTGCGCTTGATGTCCTCCACCCTGGCGATGGTGCTCTTCTCGCGGGCAACCATTCCAGTGATGTTCTTGCCGATAAGCTGAGTGTTCTCGTCCGTCAGCTTAGCGACCGCCGCGTTAACGGCATCCAGGGTGTCGCCCACCATCTCCTGAGTGCCCAGGGCGGTGCGAACAAGCGTCTGCGCCTTCAACACGGGGATAGTGTTGTTGAGCGTTTGGACGGCCTGGCCAGCCAACATGCGCGCGGACTGCGAGGCGATAGCGAGTTCCTGGCACACGTAGAGCGCGGTGCCGACCTGTCCCAGCAGTTCGTTCTCGCGTCGGTCAGCGGCGTCAACGACGCTAGAGTGGAGCGCGTCAGCGAGAACAGCGTCGCCCTCGTCGCCGGTTGCGCGCAGCTCTTCCACGCGGGCTTCCGCGTCATCGCGAATAATGCGGACGGCGTGAATGTCCGCCGCAATATCCTGGATGCGGTCGCGCTGGTACGCCGCCTCAGTGTCCAACAGGTCAGCGTCACGCGTCATCGTCAACGCCGCGTTGTGAACGGAGTCGGACGTGTCCTGCAAGGACTCTTCTGCGCTCTGGAAGCGCGCCTGAAACTCGCGGAGACGCTTCTCAGGGGATGCGAGGAAAGGAAGCCAGCGCGCGATGGCGCTCTGCTTACCGAGTCCGTTCACGGTGACAGCCAGGGCTGCGAGTTCGCGTCGCATTGCTTCCGCGCCGTCCGTCTTAATCTTTGCGCCGTCGGCGGTGCGGCTCAGAATGTCGGTCTTGCCGCTGACGGCGGCCTGCACGTGTTCCTGTCCGATAGTGGAGACTTCGGCGGCCATCTGCGCGTACTTTGTCTGGTCGCGGGATGCGAGCGTGCCGCTGATCTTGGCGCGAATCATGGGCGCAAGCTCTTTTTCGCGGGCTTCCACGTCGTAGTTGCCTGTGAGCTTGCGGGCAACGTCACTCATGTACGTGCCCTCGTTGATGACCTCTACCTCTACGATTTCGGTGCTCTTCTTGCGCGTTGCCTTCTTGGCGGCGAGCTTCTTCGCCGTCGTCGCCTTCTTAGCCTTCGTGGCGGTCTTTCCGTCGGCGATCTTCTTACTGGCGGTGGTCTTGTTGGTGGTAGCCATGATGAGTGTTCTCGCTTTCTTTACAATGCTCACATTACTCATGCGGATAATCGTTATTGTATCACGATTGTTAGGTTATGTCGCGCGCAAATGCTCGCGCCCCTGCACGCTGGTTTACGGGCGCGTGTTAGATGATGGCGGGGTTGTCGCCTGCCGCCGTGCGCACGAGCTGGCGTGCGCACATGTTCAGCCACGATGTTTCTGTCACGTGCTCGGGGCGCTCCTCTGTGGGGAACGTGGCAGTCAGGTCGATGACTGTGAGCGCCACAGCCACGTCTCCGCTCTCACCTGTTGTGACCGTGTAGTTGTGGACGGTGCCGGGTTCCACGTTTTCCGTGTGAACGACGCGCATGGTGCCGTCTGCGCCCGCAGCGATAATGGAGATGGGGCGAGGCGACCAGGCGAGCGCAGACACGATCTCACTGTCATTGCTGTTTTTGAGGTCGTACATGAACGTGGCGGCGCTTTCAACGAGGGCCACTCGTTGGCTCGTGGCAACGAGGACGACGGGGTTAACGTCCGTGTTGCCGGTGGTTTTTACCCACACGCCGGGCGCGTCCCCCATGCTGATGGTGGTCGTTTGTGCGACGCGTGGCCGCTGCACGGCCTCGTCGTTGGCGCGTCCGCTCGCCTGCGCGTTTTTCTTCCGGTTCCAGAACACGAAAGTCACTCCTCCTCTGCCGTGTTGTCGCTGTTGGTGTCATCGTCGCTGCCAGACGCGCCGCCGTCACTGCCGGTGTTGACTCGTGCGCGTTCCTTGATGGCCGCGAGCGCGGGGAACCGCTCTTGCTCCACTGCGTTAGCCTCCTGCGACGCGTCCTCATAGTAGCGTTTGATACTCGTGAGTTCGTCGCCGATCTTCTGTAGTTCATGCAACGCAGACTCAACGAACGTCTTGTTCACCGCGAGAGCTTGTTCTTCCACACTGTCGAGCACGCGGGCGAGCGCTTCGCGGGCTTGCGGACGCGACTCAGGCTCCGCCTGTTCCGCCAGGTCGAAAGCGTCCGCCACCTGGCCGCGTAGCGTGTTCGTGAGGCCACTCATCAGCACCTCGTCATGCCAGTATTTGCTGTTGGCTTTTTGCGCGACCAACTGTACGGCGGTCGCCGCACGAATGGCGGCACCCAGCACGCGTTGACCATACACGCTGTATCCGCACACGGATTGACGCATCACGTACTCGGCGAGGACCGCCAATTTGCGACCGTACCCGGACACGGTAATGGTGGTTTCAGACTGTTGTTCACTCATACCTCGTATCCTATCACATTGTGCGCTTCGTCCGCTACACGTACACGAGCGCGTCTTACGGTTGCGTGAAACGCCGCTTGTCGTGTAACATGGGGTCGAGACAGAATCGTAACACAAAACGCGAAAGAAAAGAGGAAGCATATGCGTAAGCTCGCACGCATCACCACGGTAGACGGGTTTGCCCCGATTGAGGGCGCTGACCGTATCGTCGCCGCTCACGTCGGCGGGTGGACCGTCATTACCCCAAAGGCGGCACAGACCGACAACGAGGACGCGCTGTTCATCTACCTAGAGGTGGACGCGGTGGTCCCCGAAAAGACCGCCGTGGAGCGTCCAGCTTTCCAGCCCCTCATGGACATCAAGTGCCAGGACTTCACGCTCGTGGACGAGGACACTGAGACCGTGTTCAAGGTTCGCGGCCACCGTCTGCGCACGAAGCGCATCAGGGGCGTCTACTCGCAGGGCTTCCTCCTCCCCATCGCCGACGTGTTCACCGCTGACGAGATTAACAGCCTGGACCTCGCGGATGGCGTGGACGTGTCCGACGCGCTGGGTATCGTCAAGTACGCGCCCGCACCCAAGGAACAGCCGAACACGGACGGTGGAAACGGCGCTCGCGGCAAGTGGGATGATTCTCTCGCGCCCAAGACGGACGCTGAGCGCTTGCAGAATCTTACCCGCCACTGGGATGAGATTCAGTCGCTCACGTGGATGCCCACGCTCAAAGTTGATGGTACGTCGATGACGGTTGCCAACGACGCTGGTCAGATGCGCGTTTTTAGCCGTAACCTAGAGGTTGGGGAGGATAACGAGCGCGCCATCGCGGCTAAGCAGAATGGCTTGTGGGCGTGGCTGGAAGCCAATCCCGGCTTCACCGTTCAGGGTGAACTGGTCGGCGAGGGTATCCAGAAGAATCGCCTCAACATTAAGGGTCGTCGCGTACTCGTATTCTCTGCGTGGCGTGACGGCGTGAAGCTACAGCGTAGCGAGTGGCCCGCGTTCCTCGAAAACATGGGTGTTCCCGTGCTGGGTGACGAGTGGATGCCGCAGCGTTTCGACACGCCGGAAGCGCTCATCGAAGCCGTCAATGGTCTGCGCGGCCACATCGGCGACGGTCTGAATGAGGGCATCGTGTACCACCTGGTGCGTGAGCCGGGCGACACTGCGCCGCTGCCGCGCTGGATGTCCAGCCGTGAGAACTTTAAGGTAGTGTCGAACAAGTACCTCGCTAAGTTCGAGTGACAGTTGCGGACGAAGGAAAAAGCCCCGCAGCCTATCTTTTCTCTGGTGGCGGGGTTGTTTTCTTACCGGCGATGGTGTTGTGTGCGCGCCGTTCCCCGTGGTATAGTGTGTGTTATGGATGATAACGTTAACGAAAATGGCCGGATGGTTCGCGAGTCCCTTGCGGGTGTGAACCAAAGGTGGGAACCTCTGATCGCGGACGCGTGCTACGGGTGGCGAGCGGAACGGCCACGCGAGGAAGCTGGGGTCCGTGATCGCGCCTACATTGTCAGTCACAGGTGTACCCGGTACTCTTACAGGCTCGCAGAGATGATTCCCGGCGCTGACATTGTTGAGCATGGCGACCTCTCCGTGTCTGTTAATGGCGTGCGTGTTCCTCCGGGTGGTGCGGTCACGTGGACGGAACGCAGGGACGTTAACGCACCCTATTGGGAGAGTCCCAGCGAGGTGTGGAACGTGCAAACGTGGACGCACGAGCAAGTTCTGGAAATCGTTTCACGCCGGGTGGAAAGAGAGTATGGGTTGCGCACTGTTGTCGCGCCCGGCGTTTACACTGTAGCTGGTAATATGGGTGACGCGCAGCAGTCGTTGTGTTCTCTCTCTGGTGAGGTGCAGAGCGTGTTGTATTCTCTCGGGGTTCTCGCGGTGTCAACGATTATTCCCAGCTCAGACGGGCCGGAGCCGGAGCCGCTAGATGTTCTCGCATTGTTCGCTGGCGGTGAGTTTTGCGGGTTCCTGGCGTGGGAATACGGGGACGGTGTTCTCGTCCGCGTTGGTGCTGATACGGTGTCGGTGCGCATCGTTGACGGGGAAGAGTTGAACGACATCGCGTGTTCGATTGAAATGGCGGGCACCGCAGACGAGAACGAGGTGGCCGCGTGCGTTATCGGCGAACGCGACCAGTGGGAAAGTAACGCACGACGCGTGAGGGCGGCGCTCGCCGTGGAAGGCGCGGACGGCGACGTGCGTGTCACGCAGGAGTGCGTGTCTCTGAATGGCGTGTCAGCGAAGCCTGGTGAGGCGCTTGTGTGGAAAACGTGGGGCGACCTAGTGTCGCACGTCCACGTGGCAGATAACGATGTTGTGAGCCTCAGCGTGGAAGAATACGAGCCTACCGACTATCCGGGCGTGTCCCTTGTGCGACTGTACGACAACACCGAGAAGTGAACGATAAGGAAACATACAATGAACGATAACGAGCATGAAAGCGCAGTGTTAAAGTCGGCTATGTGCCTCGTCTCCCCGTCAAGCCGCACGGTTCCACTCTCCCAGTGGAGTACACCGTCGCTTGTCGTGTTACGTGCGCTGGAAATGGCGGGCGTGTCCTCCGAGCCGGTTGTGCTGGGCGCTTTCTATCCGCTGAATCATATCCAGGCTGCGCCCGTCCTGTCTATGCGGTGGGATACCACAAGATCAAGCGTGGGTATCTTGTGGATGGAGCAGCAGGTTGCGGCGCTTGTCGCGTGTGGAGCGGTGGTTGACCCCGGCGTTGCCTCGCCTGACGGTGGAGGCGCACGATATGTGTGTCTACGATTCGCTGTTGGTGAGCATGACGAGAAGGCCGTGGTTGCTCTCGCGAGGGATATGGGTAGCGCCGCGCAAGCTGAGCTGGACCGGAGATGGTCGGAATCCCACACGTCGGAGCTGGCATGAGCAGCGCTACTCAAATGAGCGCCGGGGACGTGCTGGATGCGCTACAGCGCGCATGGAAAGAGTCAGCCATCATCCCGGAGCTGACGATCACGGACACGAGGGAGCTGTACCGTGAGCTAGAAGCGGGCGAGAAGCATGGGCCGCTGAAACGGCGCATTGACGCGCTCATGTTCTCCCCGGATGGTATGCGCACCGCCATTGAGGTGAAAGTGGATGTGGCGGACGCGAAGCGCGAGTCGTGGGCGAAAATCAGGCCGTGGATGATGGTCGTCCACCGTTATGTGTATGCGGTTCCCGCTGGTCTGATTGATCGCCCTCCCGTGGGCGCTGACCAGCGTTCTGGTCTCGTATGGGTACATCCCAACGGGCGCGTCGAGTGGGTGAAGAAATGCAAGATTAACCATTCGCCGGAGGCGTTGCCTCAACTGCTGACGTTTAACATTGCGTGGCGTGCGGCGAAGGGTGAAGCACGGTCGTTCTAGCGTGCGATGGGCGGGGCGTGAAGCTTTTGTGTGTGCCCCGGCTTTCGTTGTTATTGCGGGGTTTTCTTACTGTTGCGGCGGGGTTATTGTGGTGTTGGCTGGGTGCCCTGTGTGGTGTGCTCGGGAAGAGAAGAGGGTGAGTGCTTGTTCGCGCCGTCGCGCTCACTGTTTGCTTGTTTGGTTGGCGGTGCGGGTTGTAGGAAGGTGTTGGTTAACGTATGGCAATAGTTAATATGTTGAAGAAAACGGTGGGTGGTGCGAGCGTTTCCGCTGTAGCGGCGCTCACGTTCGCGCTCGCCGCGCCCCTCACTGTGGGTGCGGCGCACGCTGAAACGACGGGTAACCCGTCTACGGGGCAAAACGGTGGCGCGTATGTGACGTTCGGGCAAGCGGACGGGACGGTCGGTAACGACAAGGTTCACATTATGGCGTTGCCTGACACTGACGCTATCGTGTTGGAGTCTAACGGCCATTTCGGTATCGTTGATAGCGCTGAGGACAACGATTACGCGGACGGGTCGGACGCGCGTTACCCGTGGCGTGACGGTATCGCCACGTGGGGGTACACGAGCAACGTGGACGCGTATTTGCAGAAGCTCGGCGTGAATAGTTCCAATCTGGACTTTTACATTGGTACGCACTCGCACTCTGACCATATCGGTAACGCGGACACGATCATTTACAAGTACCGTCCGAAGCGCATTTACACGCCACAATATTCCGACAGTTATATTACGGACAAGTCGCGCCTGTGGGATAACCAGAAAGTCTACGACGACATGATTCGGGCCGCGAACTGGGCGTGGGCCGCATACGGTGGCACTCTCGACCAGCACGTCACCCCTGGATACAATGACACTATCCAGATGGGTGACATGCGCGTCCAGATCATCCCCACGGACCCGAACGAGAACTACAAGCGCACGGGCGTTCCGGATGCTAACTTGATCGCGTACACGGCGAAGGTGACCGCGCACGGCAGGAGCGCCTACTTGTCTGCCGACTTGGAGGCGACGAACGGGCAGGAGGATTACGTTGCTCCCATTGTGGGGCATGTGGATTGGTTGAAGTCTCCGCACCACGGTATGCGCTCGTCCAGTAGCCGCAATTTCATGGAGCGCGTATCCCCGAAGCTGGTCATGCAGACGGGCTATGAGTTCCAGTCTCATGATGGGGCGATTGGTGGCGTGACGCGCGGCGAGTACGAGTGGTTCGAGGCGTACAGTATGAAGAAAGCCGGGTATGACGCGCTGGTTGGCACGTTCACGCCGCAGGGTATTACGCGCCCCAACTATCTCGTGGGCGTGGGTCACGTGTTCGATAAGACAAGTAAGCGCACGTGGTGGTTCTACAATGGTGGGCCGTGGGCGCGTACCGGCTGGTGGGAAGGCCACTACGGCGGCTGGCATTATTTCAACAACAGTGCGACAGCCGTGCAAAACGGTTGGGTGAACAGTGGAGGCTCCTGGTATTGGATGGGCGCTGATTCGTTCATGGCGACTAACGCGTGGGTGAACGACGGCGGCTCCTGGTACCGTGTCGGCTCTGATGGTAAGATGCTGAGCGGCGGTTGGACGAAGATCGACGGCTCCTGGTACTACCTGTCCGCTTCTGGCCGCGCCTACACGGGATGGCTGTACGTTGGCGGCAAGTGGTACTACATGGACCCGGCAACCGCGAAAATGCGTGAAGCATGGGTGAATGACGGCACCGGATGGTACTGGATGACACCCGGCAGCGGCGCGATGATCGGCGCGGGCTGGCACAGCCTGTGGGGTAACTGGCACTACATGGACGGCAACGGCCGCGCTGTCACCGGGTGGAACGCTATCGGCGGCTCCTGGTACTACATGGACCCTGCGACCACGGCCATGAAAACCGGGTGGGTGAATGACGGGACCGGCTGGTACTACCTGAAAGCCAGTGGCGCAATGCAGGGAGGCGGCTGGGCGCTGATTGACGGTTCCTGGTACCTGTTCTACGGGAACGGCATGATGCGCACCGGCACCGTGTTTGACGGCGGCAAGTGGTGGAACCTCGGAGCGAACGGCAAGCTCCAATAAGCGCGCGACCGTCGTTTACGACGTGGGTTGAACGCGCGCCCGTCACGGTGCGCCGGACTATCGGTTGCGGCCATAGCGCGAAGAAACAGGAGGGACGTGGTTGACGATGAGCCAAAGCGGTACCGTCGATCCCGTCCCTCCTGTCGGTAGATGAGCATCCACGTTGACAGGTGGAGGGTCACCACCCTATCTCATTCAGGGTGGTGACCCTCTCGCGGCATTTTTGACGAGTAGCTACGTGAGTTAGTTTCGGATGCGCGCTCTCTTACTGGCCGCGCTCCGGGCCGATGCCGTGTTCTCCCTCGTAGCGTTCCCATGCGCGTGCGAGAGCGCACACATCCTTGTAGTGGAACTCGTAGCGCCTCACTTTGTCAAGGGTCTCGTTGACTTCGCGTGCGGCCATGATCTTGGCGAGAGTCGGCGTGTAACGTTCGTCATGCTCTGCGAGTGCCGCGTTGCGTTCCAGAGCTAACGCCATATTCTCGTCATCGAATGTCACGAGCAGGGAGTCATCGAGAAGCGACGCCCGCTTCCCAGTTTCCCTCACGTACATGGCGAAGGCGGTACGCAGTTCCGATACGCGCGTCAGAGGTACGCGCCAGTGATCGAAGCCCGGGTAATCCAGATTACTCTTCCCGTCGTGTAGGCGAATCTCCCCGTCATCCAAGTACAGTTGAGCGTACACGGTGTCCGTGGCGGGGAGCGCGAAGTGCCCATTGATGTACAGGAGTCGCGAGTAAACGCGGTCGTGTTGCCTGTCAATGGCAGTGTAGAAACCGTCGTAAGTAGTTTCACGAGCGTGATACGCGAAGTGGTCACCGCGTTCGCGGTGCTCACTGTCATAGTAGAGTCGTTCCGTGAACTGTGCGTAGAGTTGACCGTTGACGGCGAAATACTGCATGTCACCAATGGGGAACGATGGGTGCCCTTCACCGATGTCCGCGATTGTCGTCTTTACGATATATTCCGCGTAGGAGTCCCACCCAGGAATGTCTGCGGAATAGACGATGAGGATTTTCTTCGCCTTGGCACCGTCACTGATGAGCTTCTGTTGAATCGCCGAGGGTTCGACTTCCTGCTCGCCGATCTTGCGATCTACCACCATTGTTTTCTCATTTCTTTCTTGGAGCGGTTTCTTGCAAGCGACAGTGTAGCACAGTTTCGTATCCTTATCTACACATGCACCCCTCGCGCTTTCTTGTGCTACAGTATCAAATAAGGCTACATAACCTACATTTGTAGGCTACGTTTCCCTGTTTGAGCGCCGCCATATTGGTCCCCAGATTGTTACATGCGCCCTGGTCCGCTAGTACCCTGGCCTCCAAGCTGTGCGCTTGTGCCCTAGCGGGGCGTACAGGAAGAATCACCTCCCTCGCAGCTCGACAGAGGTTCTTCCTTCTCGGAGTAGGCGTGTTTTTTGTCCTATCACGCCCCGGATACTTCAACGAAGTCCTAGCGGGCGGCGTCCTGAGTGGCGCTTGTGGCTGTATTTTCCGGTTTTTCGCCCGTGTCGCTCGCGCTTTAACCACGCGCGGCACGGCACGGGCTGCGATGTTTGCCGCAGCATTAACGTCCCTGTCCATCGCCCCATGTTCGACGCAGATGGACACCTCGTGCGTCGGGTGCGAGACTTTCGCACCGCACGAGTGGCACAGTTGCGAGGTGTGCGCAGAGTTCACCGCCACCACCCAGCCGCCGTTTTGCGACACGTAGTGGGCGAGCCACTGAACAAAAGCGCCGCGATTCCACCTGCCATGCTGCATCGTGTTCGCCACCCAGCTTAGGTCCTCCACAGCGACGACAGCGTTCCCCCACGCGTGGGAGAGGTCGGCTATCTCCTGTGCGGCGAGAATCGCCAGTTCCCTCTTTTTGCGGGATGCCGCCTCACGGTGGAGCTGGGCCTCATCCAACGCCGCCATGCGAGCTTGGCGGTCATGCAGCAACGTCGCAGCCTTACAGCGCAGGTCGCGGACCTGCCACTGCGACGCGCGGATGCTGTTCCACAGTGAATGAACCCGCCGAGAGAGTGTCGTCTCATACACTATCCGCCCAGTTGCGACACTGCGCACGACGACAGTCGCGTAATCCGTAATTCCCACGTCCACGCCGATAGTATAGTCGCCCGAAAACTGAACAATGGGGTTATCAGTCACGACCGTGAAAACGAATACCGGCTGGCCGTCCTGAACCTTAACGACAGGGAGAGTGATCTTACCCTCGCGAAACCGCTTGTTATCGAAGCTAAAGATCAGACGGTGCCACGCGCCTTGAATGACCATTTTCAGGACAATCTCGCCATCAACAAAAGGATTATTTTCGATGGCCGCGTACTGCTTATCCACAGCGCCCAGGTTCACGTAGTCCTCGCCATAAGACGGTGCGGAACCGTTTGCGGTGCGCTTCCAACCCTGCGAGATATACTTGGTACTCTCGCCGCTCGCGGCCTTAACACGCTCCTCGTAGGAACGATACTCGGTGACCACGCGATGCTGAACCAGCATCTCCTTACGCGACCGACCACTCTTACCCGACACCAGAAAGTCAGGCATAGTCACGCCAGCCCTGCGGCCAGCCGCCGTAGGCTGTGTAGCAGCAACACGCGCCAACTCGCCACCTAACCCCTCGTCATTACGAACCACGTAGGTCGCATAAGCCGAAATGCCCCGAACCTCAGACGCAAGAGACGCCAAAACATGAGCGCCATCTAGTAGCTCACCGTTCAAGTCTAAAACGTGAGACGGGCGCGAGGCGAAAGCCCTGTACGTCTGGTTTTTAGCCAACGCGCCCTCCCAAAATACACTCTCCACCAGCTATACAACAAATAGCAACGAACCTACGGGCTGTCGCATACACTGGTTACTGTGGCGCGTGCGCTAAACACCATGTACCATGGTAGCTAGAGTTGGGTGTGGAAGAAAATGTGGAAGAAGGTATGGAGGGGCACTGTGGGTGGTTACATGTGGGATGATGACGAGTGGATGCGACGCATCGAACAGGCGGAAGATGGCGACGCGACAGCATCCGCTGTCCTGACACTCTACGATTCTCTCATGTCGCTCGATGACGCGTCTGTGCGTGGGCGCGGGCGGCTGATAGGCCTCCAGTATCGTTTGGCGCGTCTCGCTTCTTTGCCGTCTGCCCCGGCGCGCATGTTGACGCATATGGCCGCTGTCCTGGTTGACGGCGCGGGCGGCGAAGGGTTTGACGACTTGGCTGTCCCGGTCGTGTACGCTTTGGGTGATAACCAGGGTCTCCCGCTCGCCGCCTACGAGAGCCTTGAACGCGCTTACGGTGGTGATGGCGGCGTGTGTCCCGAGTTGGGGGTGCGTAACCCCGTGTACGCTAATCGTGTGGCGCGGCGCACGATTTTGGGTAACCCCGCCGGGTGCGTGGCTTACGTCCCGGAGAGGACTTTGCAGGCTGTGCGCGAGGGTATCGTTGACGATAAGGATGTTCTCGCGTACTTGGGCGAGGGTAGGCGCGAGTGGACGCTGAGAGATTATAGCGGCAAGTGGGTATGGACAGGGGACGACGCGTTGAACGTGGAAATGCACCTGTGCGGCTTGAATGTGTGGTAGGGCTGAGAGGCTGAAAGCGAATGTGGGAAAATGATGTTCAAACTTTAATAGGAGCAGCTTTTCATCGGGTGAATGGCAATGACCCAACGCCCGCGAGCGCGAGAGTGGGGTACTGGTGCGCGCGAGCACTTGCGCTACGTAGCAGCGGCGGCTGGGAGTTCGAGTGTCAAACATGGGTGCGGCTCGCAAAACTGAGCCACACGCCCACTGACGTTCTTTCCGACTTGGCGGCGCACTGTCTACATGGCGGCGGGCGGTGGGATACTGTGAAACAGGTGGTATCCGCCTTGTGTGACAACCCGGCGATTCCGCATGACTTGTTCTGCGATCTTGACAGCCGTTTTGGTGGTGAGGGTAGTGATTTGCCGGAGCTGGGTGCGTGCAACCCGCGATACGCGAACGAGATTGCGCGTAGGCTCATCCTTGACCGCCCGGAAGGGTTTTCCGATGCGCACGATGTTCCCCATCACATCCTGGATGGTGTGAGTTGCGGAGCGGTGACCGATGAGGAAGTTCTCGCGTTCTTGTGTAAGCCGCGCGAGTGGTCCACGGAATACGCGGGGGAGCCTGGCTTCGCCGAGAGCGAGGGCGCGTGGTCGGAGTGGACCGAGGACGATGCGCGCAAGTTGCGGGAGCGCCTTGGGGCAGCATAGCGCACCATTGGGGTGGAGGTATCCACTCATGCGTCAGCCAGAGCGCTTGTGCGCGCCTCTGGCGGGCTTTCGTGTACCGCACGCGTGTTGATATGTTCGCGACTGTTTGAAGCCGTTAAAACGGCTTCCAGTATTTCGCTTGTAGTTAGTGCGGCGTATCTAGCCGCGTATGTCGTACACGTAAGCCCGCCCGGCGCGTTCTTTCACGCTCGCGCCGGGCGGGCCTTGCAGCATCCCTTGTGTCAGAGAATGGTCACGTTCTCTCGCGCGGCGTCGTAGGTGGCGAGCGCTTCCGCGATGCGGCGGGCCGTGGCGAGCGAGTTCACCTTACCGTAGCCACCCTCAACGTCCCTGAACGCTCCATTGAGTGCGTCCGCCGCGTCCATCTCCTGAATGGTGGGCACGTACACGCCGGTGTCAATGCCCCACTGTGCGCTTTCTGCGTTTGCTGCGAGCGCCGCTTCCACGGTCTCGTCGTTGAACGGAATGTTGGCGGTTTCGTCGTCGCGCAGGTCGCCATCGACGCCGTAGCTGTTCATGCGCTGGCGGTATGCGTCGCGGAGCTTGGCTGCGTGAATGAGGGGGACTCGCCACGAGCCGATCTTCTGGCTGGTCACGCGCACGTACTCGCCGCCGCTGTAGTCGCCAACAGTGTCCAGATCGTCAACAACATGGATACTGCCATCGTTCGTCAGGTGAGCGTACAGGGTCTTGTCGATAGCGCGGGCGACGAGGCCGTTAACAATGACGGAGTTGCTGTATGTGTTGTCGTAGGCTTCACTGACAGCCTCGGCCTTATCGTCATAGGTTCCCCTGTAGAATGACTCGTGCAGCTCGTCGGCCTGGCGGTTCCAGTGCGGCTCGTTAATGTTGCGAGTCTGCGCGACGTAGATCGCATTGTTGGCGATCACGTAGGTGTCGCGGCCCGCACGGAAAGTCGCGTGCCCGTCGCCGAGGTCGGGGAGGGTGGCCCTGACGGTCTCGCGGCGCGCCGTTTCGCCGTAGCGGGACGACTCGTATCGGATGGTGATAACGCGGGTGTCGGCTCCGTTGTCGATAAGAGCCTGCTGGGCTGCGGTGGGCTGCTTCTTCATCATGATATGTACCATCTTTCCGTGTTGGTGTGTTCTCTTGTTGACGTGTTTTATTGTAGCACAAACACCGCACCCTTGTCTACACGTGTAGATAAAGGTGCGGTGGTGTGGGTCACGCTAGACGTTGGCGCGTACAGTGTTGGCGATTACAACCAAAGGCAGCACCGTTTCCCGGCAATTTATTGTGTGGCGGTTAACTGTCAGCGCCCGTAGTCTCGGTTTTCCGGGTCGTTAACGTCCATGTAACCGTCGTACATGCCGACGCTTCTCATGTCCGTGATGTCGGGCACATTTGGTTCGTCGGCGGCCATGCCATTGAAGTAGCCGACAATGTAGTCTTGGCGCGGGTCACTCCACTCGTTTTTAGGCGCTTTCCGGAGCCGATACGCGAGCCGTTGGACGTAACACTCGCGCGATAGTCGGCGCTCAAACTCTTCGATGTCGCCTTTTTCGCCGTACACGTTGAGCGCGAGATAATCCTCTTCGTCGTACTCCATGACAGAGAGGAGACCTAGCTTGCGAGCGAGGTTGCTGACGCCAACATACTGCGCGTGTCGGTCCCTGTTGCCTGAATCTCCAATGTGGTAACAGGTTGCCGACGGCTGCTCGTAAGTGACGTGGTAGTGCTCTCGGAGAAGCCGGTTAGCCGCGTCGAAGTGTCCCGTGCGGACGCATGTCGCAATGTCGTCGTATATCGTTGTAAACAACGTTCCCACCTTTTATGTTTCAGAGTCGTCTTGCTTTATCAAAGTTAATTGTAGCATACAGTCTGGCTCGGCGACGACCGTTATCAACGATGACCGGCTTTTCGTGTCGTCCGGGTTCGCGTCGATGCGGCTAGGCGCGCGTGGTGTTGACGGGGGCGTTTCTCCATGCTATTGTTGCGTGTGTTGGCGCTGTGCCCGAGTGGCTTAGGGAGCGGACTGCAAATCCGCGCACGTCGGTTCGATTCCGACCAGCGTCTCCGGCGCAGCAAGCCCGCGCCGCCGCGTTGCCGGTGTGGCGGGGCTTGCGTGCGCAACTTATCCCCGTCGTCTAAGCGGCAGGACAACAGATTTTGGCTCTGTGAATCTAGGTTCGAGTCCTAGCGGGGGTGCGAAAGGCGGGTGCGCGAAAATGCCACCCACATCTACTGTAGATACTCCACGCAGCGGGAGGGAGGCGCATTACCTGTGGGCGATTTCCATGAGCTTGCGGGCGATTTAACGCGCGAGCAACTGAACAGTGACCCGTACCAGTGTGGCGTTCGCGTCGGCAAGGCTGCTCGCGAACGTGACCCGCGTTCCTGGCCTCGCAAGTTGGCGAGTAGTGTCGGTATTCGTTTGCTTTCGTGTGCTCGAAGGTCGATGAGTGCGGCACGTTTGGGGGGTAGCGGTCTCACGCGTGACGGTGTACTCGTCTATGGTCGCGATTCTCACCCTTTCGACATTTTTATTTATGCTGACCTTGACTGTGACGCGAAAGAGCGCGCGGTTGCTCTTCTGCTTGGTCTTGCGATTGTGTCGCCCCATTGTGGTGATCGCGCTGGGGAGACGGTTCGCTCCGATTGCGTAAGCGAGTTGTTTGCTGAGGGTTTCGCCGATGGGTTTCTGCGCGGTGACGCGTGCGATTCGGCTGAGTTGGAGCTTGCGATGCGCCTGTCGGCGGACGTGCGCTCTCGCGTGAAGGGCGTTCTTTCTATTGGTTGCATGGATTGGGGAGAGGTGGATATTAGGTGACTTTAAGTCTTAGCGATCTTCCGCGCAGGGCTGAGCGCGAGCGGATTAAAGGCGACCCACTCAGGCGCGGCCTTGAGTACGGTGTGGCTGTCCATCAGCGTTACCCGAGTCTTTCGCCCGTTCAACTGGCGGAAGAGCTTGGCACTCTTATCTGTGAACGCTCGCGCAGTGGCCGCGTCATTCCGAAAGTGTGGAGCGTCGTTGGCGGCAGTATGTTTTATAGCCGCAAGGAGCATCGGTTCCTCATTGAGGTCGATTCTGACCTTGATAGTGCTGATAGGGCACGTGTTGTCGCGGTCTTGCTTGGCGCTTTGCTCATAGTTTCGTATAATCGCGTTTTTCTTGCAGGTTACGAGAAGTCGTTTGCTCGCGGGTTCGCTGACGGTTTCCTCAATTCCGTTCGGGCTGGTGGCGTGTCGATGGCTGGTGGCGAGCATTATGTGCGTTGTCTCGTGAAGGATGCGCTGTTTGGCGACGGCGAGTTGGTGCTCCGGGCTAAACGTGACGATGATATGTGCGATGATGCCTCTAGTGTCGTGTCGGCTCTCGTTGCTGGTAGCGCTGGCTCCGGTAAGCTCGTCGCGGAAGGGCGCGTTGAGGTAAGCGGTGTTGGCTCTGGTAAGCCGGTGGCTGTGGGAGGTTCTGTAGCGTCGCCGCTCCCTGCTCCTCGCCCTGATATGGTGTTGTCGTTGAATGGGCGCACCGTGGAGGTGTATAACCGCGATGGCGTGCCGCTATCGACGGTCATTGATGGTCGCTGCGTGTCTATCGTCAATGAGAGGACTGGGGAGTCGGTGAAGGTTCCCGAGGGAGTGTCACATATGTTTTTTGTGGGTGGCTATGTGCGTTTTCATTACCTAGATTGGGGTGAGCCTGACCTAGTTTTCGATGACGGTTGGGTGTTGCGGCAGAGGGTCCACATGTGCCGCTACTGTGGTGCCCTTGCGGTTATTGACGGTGATACGTGTTACTCTTGTGGGTACGATCTGCCGCAGGGATGGATGAGATACTAAGCGCGTTGTTTCACAATTTTGTTGAGGGTAAAGTTGGTACGATGATGATTGTTTCTTCCACTGTGTTGAGTGCGGTTCCCGCGTGGGCGTTGTTGGGGGCCTTGTGGGCGGCTGTGGGCGTGTTCGTAATGTCGGCGTTCACGTGTTACGCGTGGCGTAGAATGATGGAGGTTCCGGGCGTGGCGGAGGGGCGCTCTGATTCTGTGTGCGCGTCTGTTGTTTGTGGTGGCGTGTGCGCGTTGGTGTCGGCTGTTCTGGTTACCGGGGCTAGCTTGCTCGTGTAGCCGCGTCGTTTGCTTGTTGTTGGCTGGTATGTCACTGTGTCCCTTGTGGGGTTGGGGTGGCGCGGTTTTGCGTTTTGTGTGTGATGCTATTGTTGTGACAGTTGGGTTTCTTTCGTGTGCCCTGCGCGCGTGTTGCTCGCGTGTGGCGCTTGCAGTTTCGTTTGTTGAGGGGCGTGGTGTGTGGTGGCTGGTTTCCATGTGGGTGTTCGTGGTAAGGCTGCTGGTCGCGTGGTGCGGTGTAGCGCTAAGGAGGGCGCGTGTCGTTTGACGGGTGTTGATGGTGAGCCAACCCCTCATTTCGCGTCACTGGCGGAGGGTGAGGCGTTTCTCGCTGATCGTGACGCTGCGTCGCGTGGCGGGTTTACTGTCCGCGCTGGCAGCGGGTCCGAGCGCACGCGCGAGTATCCCACCGCCCGCGAGTTGTCTGCCCGTCAGATGCACGCCCTCACGGCCCCTATGAGGGACGCGTTGGAGGCGTATTCGTCGAGCGCCGCACTGGATGTGAACAAGTACCTGAAACAGCCCAACGGCGGCGTCCTATTTGACGAAAATGATGGCGCGTTTGGGGATATGATGGCTGACTTGGCTGGTGACCCTGATTTCGGTGGCTTCGATGACGATGATGTTTTCGGCGACCCAGATTTCGGTGGTTTTGCTGACGGTGATCTTTTCGGCGACTACGATAGTGGCGTGCCGGTGAGTTTGCGTGAAGAAATTGACGCGGGCGGGTTGACCGTGCAGAAGGCAGACAGGCTGATTGCCCTCATGGATGAGGCGTTCGAGAAGGCCCCTGCGCGCGGTGACGCTGATCGCCCGTTGTATCGTGGCGTGCAGGCGCGCGTGAACTATAGTGGCGTTCATTCCACGGGGGGGGAAGGTTGCTTCCGCTCGCGTGGGTGACGTGGTGGAGTTCCCGGAGTTTTTGTCTACGTCCACGAGCCTTGCTGTTGCTGACGATTTCAGTGATAGTGATGGTGGCGAGTTGACGGTGATGGAGATTCGCACGCCACGCGGGTTGCACATGAGTGGCTTGTCTACACATCCGGGAGAGGATGAGTGCTTGTTGCCCCGCAATATGCGGCTGCGGATGGTGAGTGAGCGCCGCGAGCGCACGGCAGACGGCGTTGTGCGCGTCGTGAAAACGTTTGAGGATGCGCAGTGAAACCGTCACGCGGCCACTGTATTGCCTGTGCGGGCGTTTAACGGGCTTTCAGCCGCGCGGGCACCAGTTGGGCACGCAGGGCGTTTTCGTCGCGTCAGGCGGCGTTTTAGAGCGTCCGCGACCGACTGTGCATAGAGGGCGGCGCAGACAACAACAGTAACTCGCCCTCGCGTTCGCGTTGCGGCCACACGTAAGCCTGTGATATACTCTATGCCATGAGGAATTTGTTTATTATGCGCGGGTGCCCTGGTACGGGCAAGTCCCGCTTTCTGCGCACGGTTGGCGCAGACCAGGAAAACCTGATCGTATCGTCCGACGCGGTGCGCCACATGCTTGCCGCTACCGTCATGGCTGGTGACGGTTCGGGCGCGTGCTCGCGTGGCTTCGGTGGCCGCGACGGTAAGCTCGTGTGGGACTTCCTGCACGAGTGCGTGCGTCAGCGCGCCCGCCAGGGCAGCGACATCTTCCTTGACACATGCGGCATCACGTGGGACAAGGTTGCCCGAGAGGCCGCATACTGTGTGAAGCTCGGCTATGAGCTGACGGTGATCGACATGCAGGGGGACGCTCCCCTGGATGCGGTGCTGGACATGCAGGAACTTCGTAAGTATCACCCGTCCTATGTGGACCGTGCGACTGTCGCGGCCATGTGGGAAGCTGTGCGCGAGGGAACCGGCAAGATCAAGGAAATCGTGGAACGCAAGGGCGGCACCTACCTGACAGCCGAGTGGCGTTACAACAACGCGGGCGCTGCCCCGATTGTCACGAACGCCAGTGAGATGGCGCGCATCGTTCGAGACAAGCGCGCGAACAACGGTATCGTGCGATTGACCGCCACCGACGACCACCCCGTCGTGTTCGTTGGCGACGTTCACAGTGACGCGGACAGGCTGAACGATGTGTTTCAGCAGATTCTTAACCGCTACGGGGAGGGTAACGCGACGGTTGTCCTGTTGGGTGACCTGTTTGATCGCGGCCCGGACCCGGTGGGAACAAAAGACCTCCTCCGCTCGTTCGATAAGCATGAGTTCTTCCGTGACCTCATTCTTGTTGAGGGCAACCACGATTTCAACTTGCGTCGCCTGTATGCGGACGAGAAGGAGCTTGCTAACTCGTTCCCGCAGACCAGGGAGACCATTGAGGCTTTCAAGGCTGTGGGTTGGGATGAGAAGATGTTGCGCGGCCGCACGGTGGACCGTATGGTGTTGGGCGTGGTGGTGGAGCGTGAGGGGCGCGCCCCCGTGTTCGCCTGCCACGGCGGCGTGAACCGTAGCATTGGCGACATGTTCGCAGGCGGCGGCGTGGTCGCTAACGTTCACGCCCACCAGCTCATCTACGGCACCGGGGACCGTGACACGACGTATTACGGTCGCAGCATGTATTTCGATGCTGACCCGATGCTCAGCGATAACGGCGCGTGCGTGATCGTTCACGGTCACCGCAACCGTGACACGGACCTGGGCGGCGAGGAGCGCCCCGTCCTGGCTACGCCCGGCGTCGTCAACTTGGAACAGGGCGCGGGCACTGGTGGCCCGGTTGTGGCGTGGAGTACCGACAAAACGGTATTCTCGTCCGATAACTGACCGCGCACCCTGTATATGCGCCGCCCTCCCCCGGTGAAGAATGGGGTGGGCGGCGCAGCTATTTTCTTCTCTGTTGTCAACTGGTGGCGCTTGTGGCGCGGTCCTGTTGCATGGTGGAGAAAAGAGAACGTGAGGGGTGTGTTGTGGCAAAATATTTGAGTGTGATGTTGGGTGACACGTCGGATGGTCCGGGCGTGCGCGCCGCTATCTACTACAGTGGGTGTGAGCTGCGGTGCGAGGGGTGTTGGTCGCCGCAAACATGGAACCCGCGAATCGGACACGACATGACGGCCACAAAGCGGCGTGAGATTGTCGCGTATTTGGAGCGTCCCGAGGTCGCTGGTTTGAGTTTGTTGGGTGGTGACCCGTTTCACCCGTTGAACGCGGCGGATGCGACCGCGTTGTGTGCGCTTGTGAGAAACCGTTTCGGGTGGGGTGGTGAGCGCACTATTTGGGCGTGGACCGGGTACACGTTCGATGAGTTGTTGGAGCGTGAGCACGCGCGCATGTTGTTGCCCATGTTGGATGTGTTGGTGGATGGGCCGTTCGTGCTGGGTGAGCGCGATTTGTCGCTGCCGTTTATGGGGTCGCGTAATCAGCGTGTTGTGGACGTGCAGGCGACGCTCGCGGGGAGGCGTGACGGCTCCCTGAATGTGGGTGAGGTTGTCGTGTTGGACGAGTGGATGCGTGCGCCTGAGCCGCCCACAGTGGACGCGTAGCTGGGACTGTGGCGCTCGCGGCGCTGTTTGATGGCGTGAAGCGAACGCGCGCCCCTGCGCCGGGTACGAAAATGCGCCCCACGGCTGTTGCTCTTGTGTGAGCTTGCCGTGGGGCGCTTCTTGTTCACCCGCCCCTGTTGGGGCGATTACTCCCGCCATGCGTTTAGCACGCGGCGAGAGTCAGCCCGAGCGAGTTAGCTTCGCTCTGCGTGAGCGTGCCATCCTCGAAACGCTTTGCGGCGCGTGCGAGCGTCTTGTCGTCTGCGGTGACTCCGAGACCTCGCGCCGCGCGCTCGAAGTGCTTTGCCTGCTTGTAGTCGCCGATGAAAGCGATGTTGTTCTTGCTGTTCTTGATGATTGTCATTCTTCTCTCCTCGTCATCTTCTTCTTTTACGTTTCTTTTCAACCTGGATAGTCTACCATGTTGGGCGCGTGCGCGTCAATGTTGTGTGCGTGTGTTGTGTGGCCCACGCTATGCGACGCGGATGATGCTGTTGCGCCCCGTGGTGCGTGTGGCGTCTGTTTAGTGTTGTTTCCAGGTGATGCCGATACTGTCGGCTAGTGTGCGCGCCACCCGCTCGGCGACCAACCCGTAGGATGCGTCGCCCGGCTTCACGGGCACTCCCAGTATGGCGACGCCGCCCGCCTGGTCAACGACGATCATAACCTGCCATACGCCTGTCACGGGGTCGTTTTTGCCGCCGCGCCACACGGGAACGCCGCCCATCGTCCACGCGCCCGTGTTTTCGTCCCACGTTGGTGTGTCGGTGACGCGCCACACGCCGGGCTGTAGTGTGTTCACGGGCGCGCCTGGCGGCGTGTCGCCCCTCCACGCGAGGCCGTCACGCAACTGGACGCGGGCCGCTATCTTGCCGCGCAACCGTTGAAACGTGCGCGGAGCGAAGGCTGCTAACAGTACGATAGCAGCCGCGACGACTACGAGGAGAACAATAGGCATGTGAATATCCCCTCCTCTTGTCGCGCGCGTCTGTTTTCTTGTGCCGCTACGGGACTCGAACCCGCATCACGTAGACTCTCTACATCCATGCTACCAAATTACACCAAGCGGCTCGCCAACCGACCAAGTTGACATACCAACTATTCAGCGAGGGCTTCATGGTCGTGATGCTTTGCGCAAGTCTTGCGCACGCTCGCCTGCAAGCGCTCTCGGACCAGGACTCGAACCTAGATTAGCGGGGTCAGAACCCGCCGTGCTACCGTTACACCATCCGAGAATGTTTTTAACCTTGTATCCCGGAGTCGAACCGGGGTCGCATCAGACAATGTCCGCTGGTCTACCGTTGACGTATGCACAAGGTCTTTGCCCGAACTACCAGGCGCGAGGAAGCGTGTCCCCACGATGCCGACTTAGTTACTGTCGCTATCTGTCCCCTCGGTGAGAGTCGAACTCACACGCCCGTGCGGGCGGCGCATTTTGAGTGCGCTGCGTCTGCCTGTTCCGCCACAAGGGGGTATTCTCTAGGGTTTGAGTTGGCTTGTTGCCCGCGTCTCCCCCTAGAGGTTTTTGTCCAGTGCTTCTAGTATAGGATGTTCTCGCGCGCCTGTCAATTCTAACGCCGTGTGCCGTGCGCTACACTCTAATAGCTGCGGCGACGAGAATAGCGTTCACTAGCCTCGTCGCCGCCGATTTAGTTCTCGGTGTCGAGCTGTTCGATCTGATCGAGGAGGCCGGGGCGCATACGGTCGGCCTGGTAGATGAGCCACATGGCGACCACGCGGTCAAGCATCACTGTGTCACCAATGTTGCAGATAGTGTACCTTTGTGGGTCGCTGAAACGCCTGACAATATCCAGTGGCGACTCACCCGCGCGCACGCTCAGGAGGTCTTGTTCCCTGGCGTCGGGTTTGACGCTGACGCCGATTCCCGCGTCGTCGCCCTCGCAAACAGTGCCGTCCTCTTGTAGCGTGTCTACGTCGATGCAGCGTCCGTATGGCGAGTAGGAGACGCTGTATCCGTACCATTCCACGAGGTTGAGAAATGTCTCTGCGTGACCGGCAATATCTTCCACGTATTCCCATTGGCGGCTTGTTGCGTGTGACTGCTCAAATGCGCCGATAAGGTGGGACGGGTCGCGGTCCATGCGCGCCCCTGTTTCGCGGCACTCGGTTACGAACGCGCGCAGGTCGTCGCGCGTGATGGGGGTTGTTTCTCGTGTCCTTGCCATGTTTCTTGCCCTCTCGCTGTTTTCCTCTTGGCCTTGTTTTTGCGCTGTTCCCATGTTGGCGCGCGGTGTTTTGCTGCGCCCAACCCCGTACGCCCGGTCAAATGCTCCGAGCGGGCGGGTTTGTGGTCGCGTCGTTCAGTTGTTGTCGCCGTCTGCGAAGTAGCCGGACTCGTCCAGGAGCATACGGTTGACGCGCAGCCACTCCGGGTAGTCGAGCGTAATCGCGTCCCCGGTCACGTCCTCCACGAGCATCCCCATGCGCTCCGCGTAGTCGCGGGAGAGCACGCCCGCGTCCATGAGGAGCGCCCTCATGCGCGTGATCTCGGCGCTTTCGCGCTTGCTCGGCTCGTAGTTGTCGCGCAGGATAGCGTTCTGCACCATCGGGCGCAGCCACTTGGCGCGCGTGTACCAGCGGGTCTTGATCTTCGCCATACGACCGTCACCGTAAGAAACGACATACCCCTCGGCGTGTTCGTGTGAAGCCCTATCTGCCATGCGGGTGATGATGTTCGCAAGGTCGGTGTCGTTCTCCCACATCCACCAGTATGCGAGAGTCTTACTCTCGGCAACCGGCATGAGCGGGTCCACGGTGCGGATGACGGTGAACGCCGTGTCGAGCGGAACCGGGTCGTAGTCGGGCGCATTGTAGATGAAGTCGAGGAAAATCATCTCATCCTTGGTGTAATACACCATGTGCGGGTCTCGCTTGCTGATGCACTCGAACGTGGCCGACAGGTTGTTGTTGTCGAGGATGCGGCGCAGACGCTCACAGCCAGCGTCGCCGATCTGAGCGCGCAGGATGCGCTCGGCTTCGCGAGAGTACGCGGTGATGCCGCTCTTGGATAGGACCACCAGGTTGCCGTTGACGGCTGCGACGATGGCGAGGAACCCGTTGTGCTTCTTACGCAGGGTCACGTTGTAGTGCTCGTTGTCCAGCGCTTCGCGCGTGGCTTCTGTTGCGAGGTCGCGGATGGTGGCGGGAGCGCCGCTCTGTCCGACGTTGAAGAACTTGTCGTAGCCGCGTGCGACGACCTCCCCGGTGTTCTTGTCGAGGAACAGGCCGCGAGCGCGCACAGTCTGCGCATCCCACGCACCCTTGTAGAACGCCTTACGCGTGAAATTGCACGCGACCACGCCGGGGATGCCGGACTCTTTGACGCGAACAAGCTCGTTGCTCGCCATCGCGTCCAGGAGGTTGGTCCCGTTGCCTGCGGTGGCTTCGCGCTTTGCCCGGCGGCGTTCTGCCTCGATCCGCTCGTCGTTGTTGGCGACTGCGTTGTTCAACATTGCGTTCCACATGTCAAGCATGTCGGTTCCTCTCGGTGTTTCTTGACGCGCTACGTGCGCGCTTTGTTGGTGTTTGTCTTTCTGCTCTCCATTGTAGCATGTTGCGTGGCGTGGCGCAATAGTGAAGCCCCGCACGGTGGGCGCGACGCTTGTGCGCCTGTTGTTTCCGTGCGGGGTGAATGGCACGCCGGGCAAGACTTGAACTCGCATCCAACAGATTTGGAGTCTGTGACTCTACCAATTGAGCTACCGACGTAGTGCGCGCTTCGCCAGTTGTACGGCCTGACGGAGCGCGCGTTTTGCGATTCGTTGCCCGCCAGCTTGCATCCTGGCGGCGAACCACAGTCAAACAATATCACGATCAGCACGCGCCCGTCAAGAGGGAAGCGAAAATTAGGTTGGTGGTGCGGATATTCAGGTTGCGTGAGATGGGGTGGCGTGCAACGTTTGCTCACCGCCACCACTATGACGAGAAAAGCGTTGACGGGAAATAGGAGAGGTGACTACGTATGACGAACCCGACAGGGCCGCTGTTGGCGGCGTGGGTGAACGGTGAAAAGATCGCGTGGTGTGACGGCGTGTTCCAAGGCGACAAGAATGTGTGCGCGTATGTGCGGCGTATGGTGAAGCGAGGCGCTATCGTGGACGCTCCGTGCGGCCTCGTGGAATGTGACGGTACGATGCTGGGTGCGCTTGCCGCCATCTGGTCGTACAGTCCCGGCAGGCTACAGGTTGTTGCCTGTCCCGAGCGCGTCTACCTGTTTTTCCACACGCCACCCACGACGGAAAGCAGCGAGCGGGAAGAGGGCGTAACCGTGGGCACCGGCATTGGACTTGGTATCCCGGACGAGTGGGAGCCTGTCGGTGGCCTGTTTGCGGGTGGCGTTTTCGCGGATGGCGCAATCGTTGATGACGGTGACGAAGAGGGGCGGTGACAGCTCATGTGTAGGAGTAAGGCGGACGGCGGGCGACTGTGCCCGTGCCAGTCGAGCGCGCGTAGGAGCGCGAAATACAAGGCCAGGAAAGCGGCCGTGGCGTTGGGAGGCACGCCTACTATTGGTGCGCGCAACGTGAGCGACGCGCCCGCAGGGGCGTTCTCCGAGGGGATGCCTGCCCGCGAGTCGTTCGAGAAGCTACGCGCGGGGTGGGACGCTGACGCCGCCAGAAACATCATCGCCACGGTGAACTCTCTGACCGACGAGGAGCTAGAGGGCGCTGCCGGTGACGCGCTCGCAGCCGCGTACCCGGACATGATGAGCGCCATGCTGTCGGGTGAGAGTATGCGGGGTTTGGATGGCGTGACGCGCCGCGACGCGGTGCGAGCCGCCGTAGCTGTCGAAGTGGGGTGCGCTTTGGCCGCTGAGGCTGACAAGGATGAAGCTATCCCGCGTGCGCGCGAACAGTTCAATGCGGTGTCTGACGTGGAGGAAAAGCTCTCTAGCGAATTGAAGGAAGTGAGAGCAGAAGGAGATCAAATAAACCAGTCATATGAGGAGGCGCGCGACCGTAAAGACTGGGATGCTGTGCGCGCACTGCGTGACGAGCTGGATGGTGTGCGTAGCCGCTGGATGGATACTCGTGATCGTTGGCTCACGTCGCTCCGCGAGAAGTCGGAAGCGTTGAAAGCGGTCGGGAAGGCTCGCCAGGAGTCGTACACGCGTCTGCTCGCGCAGGTGCGTGACATGGGCGGTGGCCTGGATGCGAAAACGGCGTTTGCGCCAAGGAGCAGTGTCGCCGGTAAAAAGATCGTGCAAAGCGCATCCCGCTTGTACCCGACCAGTTGGAATAAGGCGTTTAGTGACCCTGAGAATAACCAGGTGAAAGTGGTACTGGCAAAGAAGAGCGTTGCCATTGGTGCGGCCTTGTCCGAGTACGGGTTCTACCAGCATAAGAGCATGATGTACAGCGACGGGTCGATTGGCGCTCGCCTACGCGTTGTCGAGAACGCTGACCGTTACGTGACGGAAGAGCGGATATGTCATGAGATGATGCACCGGATGGAGCGCACGGTGCCCGGCCTGCTGGGCGCGGAGCAAGCGTTCCTGCGTTACCGAGCGGACGGCAGCAACTACGGCGTCCTGTACGGTGATGGAGCTGGTAAGAAGATGCCGGTAGGGTACGTTGATTCTTTCCCAAGGACTTACGCTGGCCGCGTGTACAACACGGACACCCCGTTTGCGTTCGAGGTGATGAGCGTGGGCGTGGAGCACGTGTTTTACGGCAACACCGGCGACCTGTCCGGCGAGGATGACCGTGAGGGCGCATCACCGTCTGCTGACCGCGAGTACAGAGGCTTCGTGCTGGGCACGCTCGCGTCACTGTAGTCTCTACTACTTGCGCCCCGGCTGTTGCGTCTGACTGTTACAGCTGGGGCGCGCACCTGTTTAAGCGTCGCATTGACACGGGAAAGCGAGGCGGCGTTGGTGAGGTTTTGCAGTCTACGCGTACACGGTGTTAGCGTGTGTACCATCACAACGGTGACAAGGGCGGACGGGCTGGCAAATGTTCCCCGCCCGCATGAGAGAGCAAAAAGTGAAAGGGGTGGCTGAATTGGCGGCTACTATGGCGAATGAGAACACACAAACCGAGGGTGTGGATGTTGATTCCGCTGAGGCGAAGGGAAGGCTGGCGGCTGACATGATCGCCGAGCGTCTGCCCACAGAATTGGAGCCTACCGTCGTAGAAGATGCGGGAGTGTTCGCGGTGCGGTCGAAGGCGGGGCGCACGCTCGCGCTGGTGGAGTGTCACCCGATGATGTTGCACGCGGACCTTGGCGGCGAGTACGCGCACGCAATGACGGTGCGCCAGGTGGCGTATGATTTGGGCGTGTCATTCGCGTGCATGGACCGACTATGACCGTGGAGAACAGCGGCGCGGTGGTGGCGCGTGTGCCGCCGTCGTGGGACGAGACGTTCATGCAGTTGGCTCGCGTGTACGCCGAGCGGAGTAAAGACCCTGGCACGCAGGTTGGCGCGGTGATCGCCGGGGCCGACCATTGTCAGTTGTCGGCGGGCTATAACGGTGAGCCGAGAGGGTTCACCGGCTACGATATACCGTGGGCGCGCGAGAGCGAACAAGGTGAGCTGGGCACAAAGTACCCGTATGTGGTTCACGCGGAGGAGAACGCGGTGCTGAACTATCGCGGCGTGATGCGTGACATGGAGGGGGCGACCGTGTACGTGACGCACTACCCGTGTAACAAGTGTGCGCGTATCCTCGCCCAGGTTGGTATCAAGCGCGTCGTGTACGAGCATGTGTGGGACGACGGTTTGCGCCCGGTTTCTGAGAAGATCATGCGAAAGGCGGGTATCAGCGTGGAGCAGTACCGCCAGTGAGCGGTGTGTAGCGTGAAAATGTGACGCTATTTGTGTGAAAGGTTTGTGCAGTTGAGAAAGGGAATTGGGTAAGTCTGTGGGTTCTTTTATTGTTGACAAGAATTATGACATGCAGGGGATGGTGCGCGAGTTCTACCACCGTTTCGACCAGGACGAGTTTGTTGCGCCTGCCGGTGAGGTGGCGAGCGTTGAGCGCATGGACGCTGGCCGTACCGCGTTGCGCGTTGACCTGATCGGTGAGGAGTTCATCGAGCTGGTGGACGCAACTTACGGTGTGGAGGCTGGTAACGTGCTGCGTGGCGCGTTGGAGCGCGTGCGCAGCGAGAGCGGGTATGAGGCTCGCCAGGTGGATACGGTTGAGGTGGCGGACGCGTTGGCGGACATCATGTACCTGGTGTGGGGCTTCGCCCTGGAAGCCGGTATTCCGCTGATGGACGTGTTCAGGGAGGTCCACGCGTCGAATATGAGTAAGCTGGGTGAGGACGGTAAGCCCATTATTTCTGACGGAACGATGCTCAGGTCCGATGGCTCTCCCGCGCCGGTCGGAAAGCTCATGAAAGGCCGCGACTTTTTCCCACCCGACATTAAGGGTGTGCTCGGCGTGTGAGCGTTGGCGTTCGCGAGCGTGGGCGCTTCTACGGTAGGGTGGCGTGGTTTCTTTCTCGCTATTGGGTGGCGTTAGGGTTTTCCTAGCGCCGCTCCTCTTTTTGTGGGCGGTGTGGCTTTCTTGAAGGGGTTGGTGTTATGGCTGGCGTACATAAGACGCATTTTAACGTGCTGTATGGCAAATTGTTGACGTGTGTGGCGAAAACGGCGTCGTCGTGTCCGATTAACGCGGTGGCGTTGAGGCAGGGTTTGCCGAGCGTTCACTTTGTGGACCAGGATGCGGCGAAAAAGTACATGGAGAAGTACCATGATAGTACTCGCCGGTATATGACGAAGGAATCGTACCGGAGGAATCGTCGCCACAGGCCGGACTTGAAAACAACGAACGACGCGTTGGCCGCTTACGGCTTGTCGGCCGCTGACACGGGCTTCACTGACCGTGACGTGCAGTTCGCTACCGCGCGTTGTGATGAGCCGTTGACGCTGGATGTTGAGAGCGTTGATGGCGCGCCGTTGTCAACGTTCGACCCGGAGAGGGCCGCGAAGCAGCATATCGCCGCGATGGCGTCTGCTGCGAACCGCGACAACAAGTACCAGTTGCAGAAGTTGAAGCACGCGGAAATGCTGCCCGGCACCACTGTCGTGAACAAGCGGACGGGTGAGGTCGTGGACGCAGGCGAGGTCGTGGACGCTGCCATGTTGCGTATTCACGAGGAGAAGAACCGTGAGCACGCGCAGAACGTATTGAACACGCTCGCCGCCTACAAAGAGTTCCCGAACGATTGGAGCGACAAGTTCACGAGCCTTGACGGCACGGTGACTGTGAGCGCTAAAGTTGTGCCCGACCAGTTCCATGAGGACGCGTATGCGAGCATGAGTGAGGAGATGCGCGCCGCCTGTGAGGTGGAGGAGGCGACCATTGACTACGATAAGCTCGACAGGTTGATTGAGGAGCGTCCAGAGTTGCGTGATCTCGTGTACACGGGTGACACGTATGTTGTGGAGAGCGTTGTTGGTCAGCCTACGGAGGTTGGTCAGAGCGATACCCTGATTTCGAGTTCGTTTGCTGGTAATAAGGCGAAACTCACTGATAACGCGAGTAACGTCCTCGTGGGTGTCGCTGGTTTCCGTCAGAGGTCGCAGGCTCAGTTGTTTGGTGAGGCGATTGTGGATGAGGAGACCGGCGAGGTGAAGGGTCACCTGTTGGGCAGTAAGAAGCGCGCGAAAGAGCGCGAGGACGTGCTCAAAGATAAGGTGAAGAACCTTGCTGGCGCGTTGGATGTTCGCGGTCACACGGGCGCACTGTTCATGCCGGGTAAGACTAATGGTAGCGGCGTGTTGGTGTCGAACCGTCGTAACCGTAAGCGCGCGGACACGCTGATGCGTGAACTGCCGGGTGACGTGTTGCGCGAGGTAATGACGGCGACGAAGCGCGTTCCGAACGAGGAGCGGGCGCGCAAGGCTGGATGGCCGGAGTCTGACATTCAGCGCGTGTTCCACGCTCGTAAGGTGCGGTTGACTGTGCGCGATAACGAGACTGCGATTCGGCGCAAGAACGAGGAGACGTTGGAGCGTCTGGGGATGGCCGCGTAAGGCGCGGTCCCGCGTAGTCTCTCTCGTTGGGGTGGCGTCGTTTTCCCTGTGTGCGTACTTGCGTGCGCGCGGGGTGCCGCCACCCCCGCTTGTCTTTTCTGCGCACACTTGCGTTGTGCGCCTGTTTTCGTTGATTTTCCGGGGTTTTCGCAAGTTTGCGGGTGGGGCCGTTAATATGTGTGAGTGAAGCCCCTCGGGCGTGAGGGGCGCGGATAGGTTTTCTACAAGAGTTGAAAGGGTTTTAATATGGCCGACGTGATGAATGATGAAGTTTTCGAGTACCAGCCGCCGCGCATCGTGTTCGAGGAGCCTGCGGTCGATGTGACTACTGACGTGCCGGATGAGTGTATTCGCGTTATGACGGATGTTTCTTTGGGTTTCCGCGAGCCGGGTAACCCGAACCCTGTGTTTGGTCGCAACGAGCGTGGCGCGCTGTTCCGTTTGGCCGATGGCGACGATGCGGATGAGTACATGCTGACTGGCGAGTACAAGGATAACGGCGACGGTCATGTTATCGCAAGCAGGTACATTGTAACCGTCAACGGTAAGGTCGTGTATGAGACTGGCTACGAGGTGAACAAGGAGAACCTTGGACAGGCTCATATTGAGTCTATCGACGCCTTTATGGCTGCGTTGGGTATCCCCAAGGTGAAGTGACTCGAATAGGGTTGTTTTGGCTTTCTGGCGGCGGGGTGCTCACTCTCACGGTTGCGTGGTGCGAGCGCCCCGCTTTTTATCTCGACCAGTTGACGGGGTGCGAAGGTGTGCAGGCGGGCGGCGACGTGTCCGTGTGATCGTGTGACCTTGGTCTCTTTCGTAGCGTTTTGGGTTTCATGCGTTGCGTCGTCCACGTCTGCGCTGATATTGTTTCGTTATTGGGTTGGTTTTTCATAAGCATTGAAAAATAACTTGAAAGCGGCTCTTCTTGACACCTGTTTTCCAGGGTGGGTCGCTTTCCGGGAACGCCCCGCCATGTGGACGCTTTGGAGCGAGGGTGGCTGCCACCAGATGGGACTGTGCGCCTACCTCCTGCCACGTTGGCGGGGCTTCCTGTATCTTCACCGCAAACGGTGTTACGTTGCTTGGCGGGGTTTTGACATCGCTGTCACCTACGGCTACTATGGCGTGTATGAAGCTGATTACTGCGTCCTTGAAGTATTTTCGAGGCATTACAGACAAGACGTTCACGCCTGCAATCGACGGCATTACCGCTATCGTGGGTGAGAACGGGACCGGCAAGACAAGTATCCTCGCCGGTGTCTCGTGGTGCCTGTACGGTGAGAAGCCGGAAGGCGTGAAGCGCGCGGACGCGCTCATTAACGAGAAGGCCGACTACAAGGCTGGGGACCGCACGCAGGTCACGTGTGTTGTGTCCGTCGATGATGGCCACTTGCTGCGCGTCAACAGGCGAATCACGAGCGCTAAGGGCGCGACCGAGGTGGACTTGTGGCAGCGCCCCCTGTCTGATTTTGACGGCGCAAACGGTAGCGTGTTGCTCGCTGACACTGACGGGTGGGAGCACGTGGCCGGTCCCGCCGTGTCGCACGCTAACCCGGTGATCGTGCGCGCTCTCGGCATGGATAGCCGCCAGTATTTCGCGGCCGTCCATGTTCAGCAGAAGCAGGTGGATGATCTTGTTCACGATAAGAAGCGCGGTGAGGTGATCGAGCAGCAGACGGGCATTACGGCGCTCACTGTGGCGCGTGATAAGGCGCGTGAGGAAGTGAACGCGTTGAAGCGTTCGAGCCGCGACCTGCATGTGGATAAGCGCGCCGTGAAGGACGCGGAGAAGGCCGCGAAAGACGCGAAAGCGGACGTGGAGAAGCTGCGCTCACGCGTCGCTAAGGGTGAGGCGAAAACGGGTGACGCGCGCGACAAGTACGAGAAGGCGCGCACAGTGTTTGAGGAGAAGAGCGCGTCCTACACTGCCGGGCAGGAGAGGCGCGCCCGCAAAGCCGCTCTCACCGAGCGTGTCGAGGGCGCGAAAGCTCGCATCGGCGTGTTGGAGGCGGAGAAGCGGGAACTAATGGGCCGCGTCGGCGCGCACACCGGAGACGTGACCGTTGAGGACGCGAAAAACAGCCTCGCTTGCGCCCGCGACGCGTTGGATGCTGCCCGTGAGGGTGAGCGCGCCGCGTCCGCCCTCGTGGAAGAGTCTAGGGCGGCGGCTGAGCGTCTACAGGCGGCGCTCACCGGCAGCGACGGTGAGACGCTGACCGAGGCGGCGCTGACGGAAACCGTGTCGTCGCTGTCGGCGGACGCGGAAAAGCTACAGCGCGAGTTTGACGCTCTACGCGACCAGTGCGTAGCTGTGCGCGCCGACAGGGACAGGCTGTTGAAGGCGGCGGATATGCTGTGCGGCAACAGTGGAGACGCGCACGTGTGCCCGACATGCCAGCGGGACGTGGAGGACGTGAAAGCGCTCGCCGACTCACTGACGTTGCAGGCGCAGGAAGCGAACGAGAAGTCAGAACAGCTAGAGACCGAGGGCGCGGGCGTGCGTAACGCTCTGAACGAGGCTGTTACGCGCCTTGAAGCGGCGCGCTCTCGACTGGCGACTGTGGGTGAGTGTGGGCCTGTGGCTGGCCTGTTGGGGGAGCGTGAGAAGGCTCTCGCCGACGCTATGGACGCGGTACGCGCCGCAAGCGTGAGCGTGGAGGCTGCGGACATGGTGTTGTCGTCTGCCGTGGAGTTTCAGGGTGTGCGTGGACAGTTGGACCGCGTGTCTGGTGAGATTCGCGCCCTATTGTCGTCCATTGGTGAGGCTGACGCTGAACTGGCGGCGTTGCCGAAGGGCGAGCGCCTGGTGAGTGGCGAGACGGTGGATAACGCTCGCGAGCGCATGTTGTCGCAACAGGCGACATTGAGCGAGTATGAGGGCTTGTTGGCGCAGTTGCGTGTGGATGAGGCGAACGCTTCCGGCGCGCTGAGTGTGCGTGAGAGCGAGCTTGCGGGCGTGCGCGAGCGCATGGCCCGTTATAGTGAGGCGTTGGAGGCTATCGAGATTGCGTCGGCTGCGCTCGCCGTGGTGGAGGAGTACAGGGCTGAGCGTATTCGTACGGGCGTGCCTCTGGTCGCTGAGGCTGCGTCACGTTTCCTTGCGGCGTGTACGGATGGCGCGTTTACTGGCTTGTCGTTGGACGAGAAGTATAACGTGAGCGTGACGACCGCTGAGGGCGTGCAGCGCGAGTGCGGCGTATTGTCGGGCGGCGAGTTGAGTGCGGCGGCTATGGCGTTGCGTATGGGGCTGGCTGAGGTTGCTGGTGGCGGCGGCATGATGGTGCTGGATGAGGTGCTGGTGTCTCAGGACGCGGCGCGCGCTGAGTTGATGTTGCAGGCCGTGAAGTCCCTGTCGGCGGGGCAGGTCGTAATGGTCGCTCATTCCCCTGTCGTGCTGGATGTTGCTGACGCGATTGTGGAGATGTGACGCCGCGTTTCTCGTCTGCCGTGGGGTGGTGTGCTTGTGTCTGGTTGTTTTCCGGGCTGGCGCGCCACCCTTCCGCTTTTTGTGATTTCTTGCTGTGCTGTTGTGTGAGCGCCGCGTTACCCGGCTTCTCGCTCGCGCCCCTTTTGGTTTTTGTCTGTCCGCTTTTATTCTTTTCGTTGTTGCGTGTTTGTCGGCTATTTGCGTCTTTTTGCTCTTGTTTGCGCTATTTTGTTGTGGTTAATGGCGGTTTGTGTCCGTTTGTTTTCCAAGGTTTTCTGTTTCATTTAGTTGATCTTTTGGGAGTGTTTTGTGCGTAAGCAGGATGTGGTGAACGCTGTTGCGGCTCAGGTGACGATGACCCCTCGTGATGTGCGAGCCGTGTTGGCTGGCATTGACATGGTTGTGGGTGAGGCTGTGATGCGTGGTGAGGATGTGACGTTGGGGTTTGTGAAGTTTGAGCCGGTGACGCTTCCTCCGCGTGTTCAGCGTCTCCCTAGTGGGGAGTTGAAAGAGTTGGGTGAGCGTCGTCGCGTGAAGGCGAGGCCGTGTAAGAGTCTGCGTGATCGTGTGGCTGGCGAGAGCGTGGACGAGGACTGATTGTTTCCTCTCTGGCTGACCTTTCGGGGCTGCGATTGGTGGCGGGGCGGCGCTGTGTGCGTTGCCCCGCCACTGTTTTGCTCTCCCTTGTTGCGCGCGTTGGTGAGGTTTTGGCGTTTGCCATTCCGGCTTGTTATAGTTGCTTCACGTGAAGAAAAATGTGAGGACAAGCTGCACGACGCGCATCTTATTCCCCCGGCTGGTTCCGGTGGTGCGTGTTTGTTGGCGTGTCCGTCTGCTCTGTGTGAAAGGGGAGCATTGTTGTGGCGGTGAAGAGGGTTTCTGCGGTTGTTCGCGTCCCGTGGGGCGGGAACATCCTAGAGGCAGTCGAGGGCGGCTTCAAGGCTGGTTTGGCGGATGCTCAGGCGAAGCTGGGAGCGTTGAGTGCCGAAGATAGGGGGCTGGTTGAGCGCTGGCATGGCTCTATCGTGTGGTCTCGTCTGCGTGAGATTTTTGTTGGCGCTGACGAGGATGGCGTGGGTGTCCTGGTGGATGCGGGCGCGGACGCTGACGAGGACGCGTGCAGCCTGGTTGCCGGGTTGCCGTCCCGGTGGGAAGATTTGAGCGTCGAGCAGGGGACTATTCATGTGATGCACGGTCGTGGCAACAGGTGGGGGCTGTGTAGTGACCGTGAGGGTAGGGGTGTGCGTTTGGGTGACGCGCCGACCATGTTGCTGGATTATGCGCGTCGCGTGAGCGCTACTGCCGTGTTTTATCAGGTAAAGTCGTTCCACGAGTCGGTTATGTGACGCGTCTGGCGCGGCCGCGAGATGTGGGCTGCGCCGGTTGGTGTGTCGAGAAGGTGTGTTGGGGGTTTTGTGCCGTCGAAGAGGGTGAAGCGGGAGAGTATTCCCGCGCACGTGGAGTTGCCGCAGCAGAATGGCAGTGACGCGGAGTTGTATGCGCGTAAGCCCGCGCGTAACGAGGAGGAGATCGTTACTGCGATTACGAAGCGTTCTGGCATTGATAAGGGTATCGTGCGGGCTGTTGTGCGCTTGTATGGTGAGGAGATCGGCGCGGACTTGGTGAATCATGGGCGCGCTCGCCTGTTTGGCGGCATGTTTAACGTGTCTGCGAAGCCGATGGCTATGAAGCAGGAGGGGCGCAAGTATTTCAATGGCGCGAGGGTGCCGGAGGGTGCGGACCCGGATGAGGTGTTTCCGCCTGACTCGTACACGTTGTCTCATTCGTATAGGCTGCGGGTTGACCCTGGGTTGCAGTGTTTGCGTAACGTGAGAGTGTGGGGGGATGAGTCGTGGGATGTTCCTGTGACGGCTCGCACGCTTGGCCGGTTGCGTGATTTGGCGTATGCGGAGGGGTTGCGTCCGTCGCATTTGCGGTGGCCGCAGCGCCCTGCTGGCATGTCGGTGGGCGCGTATTTCTCTGCGTTGGGTGTCAACATTGATGAGTGGGAGTCGGCTCCGGGCGAGAATGGCGAGGAGTATTACGTGCGCTAGTGTGCGCGTCTCTCCGCGTTTTGTTTCGGCGTGTTTGTTGTTTGTGTTTGCCGTTTTGTGAACGGATATTGTTCGGTAAGGGTGCGCCTCCGCTAGGGTGGCGCGTTGTCACCACCCGCTCGAAAAGGCGGGGCGTGTGGGCGTGAATGTTTGTGTGTGGAGTGTGTGATGGTGTTTGTGTCAAATGTTGGGGGCGGTCGCGTGGTTCGTCGCGCGCTCGCCGCTTTGTGGTCCCTTGTGACCGTCTTTGCTGTCACCGTGCCATTCCTCCTACCGCAAGCGGCGCTTCCAGCGTGGGCTGACAACGAGGCGCAGTCTGGCAGTGAAGAACGCTCCGCGTTGCAGAAGCAGTGGGACGATTACGCGGTGCAGTCCGGCGGCGAAGTGGACAAGCGCGCAACCTTGGAGAAAATGCGCGCCGACACTGACAGCAACAGTATTGGTTACGCGTTGTCTCGTCTCATGACGCCCCGGTACATGAACGCGACGCCGTTGTCTGCGAAGAACGCGAAGGACGCGAACTGTGACGCGCAGGACAAGCGGAATGGGACGCTCACCTACCATAACTGTGACGTGCCAAACATTGCTGGTGAGGTGTTGCAGGACGCGTTCTCGTTCTTTGCGCCCTCCGGCATTATTGGCGGCGAAACATCGTCAAACACATTGAGTTTCCCGTCCCTGGGGTTGCCGAGCGACCTGCCGGGTGGCGGCGCTCCCGCGAACCCTGGTGAACGTCAAGCGAAATACACGGCCCTAGAGTTGTACGGTTACAATCTGCGTTACACGAGCTACGTGGGCGAATGGGACCACATTAAGGTGCTAACAGCGGCTCGTAGTCTCAGCAATTATGGGTGGATGGAGAAAATCAACCTGGGTGTGACCGCCGTCATTAACGGCGTGACGGGCGCGGTATCCACCGCTGCCAGTAACGCAGCCCAGTCGTTCAGCAAGGGCGACCTGATCGGCGGTATCGCGTCGTTCTACACCGGCCTATTTTCTGGCGGCGCGGGTGCGACCGCGAACACGCTCCTGGACACGAGCGACCAGAACACGCTCGACTTGTACGCCTGGTATCGCGTCGGCTACGGTGCTACCCTGTACGGTGGCCGCGAGCTAACAACCGAGGAGATTGGTGCTCGCGGTCAACAAATGCTGATTGAAGCGATCAACGGCGGCCGCCCGGATGCGGCGAAAACGCCGGATGACCTTATGGCTATCCGCGACCTGCCTGCCATGCCGAAAGACGACATCGCATTGTGTATGGTGACCAAAACTGACGGCACCGTGGAGGAGCGTCTACACTCTGACGTGGCTCCCGGCCCGACCGAGGCCGCTTGCAAGGCTGAACAGAAGAGCGTTGACCGCAACAAGAAAGCCACTTGGACGGTTGACGGTAACGGAAAGAAAGAAACCCTCGCCGACTGGCGCACGCGCAACGACAGCCTGTTCAAGGCTGCTGAAAAGTATGGCATCAGCATCCCTTACGATGCTGACGAGTCGAAGCGCGCCGACACGATTAAGAACATGCAGGCCGGTTGGGCGGACAAGTGGCAGAAAGCGAACAACACGTACTTGGAGGGCGCTCAGGGTGCGAACAACAACAAGTTCGTGCATGGTGTGCTCGCCTCGGCCGTGAAAAAGAGCATTGAGGCGGACCCGGAGAAAAACTACAACGCCCCGTGGAACCGTTTTGTGTGTACGGACGCGGACGGGCGTGACGTGCTGGACGAGGATGGCCGTACCGTTAACGTGTACAAGAGTGACGGAACGGTGAACCCTACGTGCGGTCACGGTGTGCGTTCCCCCATCCAAAACGGCTTGTTTGGTAACGGCTACCTGCCGTCGCAGGACCAGCCTGCCGCTGATTCGCGCGTCATGTCGTCGGACGACGTGGTTGGTGTGCTGTTTGGTTTGCCGACGGCTTCTAACACGCTGGCTAACATGGGTCTCGCTGTGAGCGGTTTGGCGACGCGCGTGTCCAACGCTGCTATCGGCCTCGCCTACTCGCCTATTTTGGACTCGTTGAACGTGAGTGGCGTGATCGTGAAAACGGTGGAGATCATCAGGGACGGCTTGTACTTCCCGCTCCTCGTCCTGGTTGCTCTCGTTGCCTTGTGTTACGCGTTGTTCCGTGGCCTGGTGACGGGTACTGTCAGCATGGTGAAGATGGCGCTCACAACGCTTCTTGCTGCCGTGTTTGGTGCTACCCTCCTGGTGGCTCCCGCCGCCCTGGTGCGCGCCGTGGACTACTATCCGGCGAAAGCGGACGCGGCTATCACGAGCGTTATCTTGTCTACCGGCAACAGCGTGGACAATAACTTGTGTACTGCGTCGAACGGCAACGTTTCTCACGATGCCGACGGTAGCGAGAACAGTGTGGGTGGGGACTGGCAGGCTTCTACGGCTGTGCGTACTCTCATGTGTGAGAATTGGCGGGCGTTCTATTTCGGCCCGTACGTTCAGTCCCAGTGGGGCGCGTCCTACGACGACTTGTACGCTGCCGGTTACGCGCCCGAGGGCGGCGACGCTTTGTCGAACACGAACACGGCCCTGGTGGGTGACGCGTCCGTGAACATGGGTGGTGGCATCACCGAGCACAACTGGGCGCTCTACCAGGTGGATGCTATGGGGTCTGGCACCGCTTCCCACGAGGCGGTGTCTCGCACGGGGCGCGCCGTGAACCCTGGCCTGTACCGGGTGGTGGACGCGCAGGCTGGCCTGTTTGGGTCTGGCTACGATTCGCGTCATTTCGCGGCGTGGAAGAGCGGCGGTAGCCTGTCATGGGGTGGCATGTTCGCTCCCGTTGTCGCTATCGCAGGTAGCGTGACAGTTGTCGCCTACAGTGTTGCGAAGATCACGGTGACGTTCACGGCGGCTCTCATGCTGCTCCTGTTGCCGTTCATGCTCCTCATCGCATTGCACCCGACCGTCGGGTGGCGTAAGTTCACCATGTACGCCGGTAACGTGTTTGGGTTGATGATTCAGCGCGTCATCCTGGGCATGATGCTCGCCGTCATGCTGCGTATCCTCGTGACCGCCGGTAACAGTGGCACGGGCGGCGGCGCTGGCATGTTGTTCGCGTTGATCGTGTGCGTCTTGTTCATGATGGAGCGTCGCACGATCTTGAATGTGACGGGCGAGATTGCCGAAGGTTTGGGCGGAGTCGGCGGAGTCGGCGCTGGGTTTGTGCGCGACCCGTTCTCGACACGCTCCACCGGCACCGGGTTTATCGCCAACAAGATGCAGCAGGCGCGCGTCGCCGCCGTATCCGCGACGGGTGGTTTCATTGCCGGTACCGTGAGCGCTCGCGGCGACGTACGCGAGGGCCTACGTGAGGCTGGGGACGCGATGAAACGTGAAGGCAAACAGTTGTTCTTCCGTCAGCGCCGCAGGGGTTTCGCCGCTTTGCAGACCGCCGAACAGGTGTCATCGAACGTGGGCAGCAAGTACCGTGAGGACGCCATGCAGGACATGCACGTGCAGCATATTGTGGACGACCAGTACAAGAAAACCAGCGAGTACCAGGAGTATGAGCGCCTGTTGGACGCGTGGAACGAGCTGTCGGGCCGCGTGTTGGCAGACGGCGACGGCCAATACAAGCTGGTTGATGGCGAGCGCCAGTACAAGCCGGTGCCGCCGCAGCGATCCGACGTGCTGGGCGACAGGAAGATGCGCCGCATGGTGACGCGCGCCGCGAAAGACCGCCGCGAGTACGTGGAGTCCCAGAACGCGGGTGTGGACGCGGTACGCTCCAAGCAGGACATGAACCGTGACACGGTTGACGTGGACGTGGAGGCCGTTGCGTCCACTGCGGCCGCTATGCGCGCCCACAACGCGGCCCTGGATGAGGGGAGGCGCGTGTCGAAAGCGCGCGTGCGTAGTCTCCTCGCCCAGTCGCGCGCGGATATTGCGCGCCTGGACGCTGAACAGGACCGCTTGTTGGCGCGGGATGCTGAGCGTGTGGCTCGTGCGAAAGAGCGCGCGGAGAAGGGGATGCGCGCGTCCGGCAAGTACCGTGATGGTGGTTTGCGTGGTAAGGATGTTGGTGGCGTGTGGGAGACTGAGCGTGAGCGTCGCACGTCGGGTGCGTCCCATCGAGGCGACCAGGGTGACGGGCGCACGCTTGACGATGGTCACGGCGCGTACGCGGTTGATAGTGGCGTAGTTGAGGAGGAGAACTGATGGTGCTGGTGAACGCTGGCGGCGGTGGCGCGTGGAGTGTTTCTGCGCGTCACCGCCGCCCACGCGCGACGGTGGGCGCGGTCGTGTCCGCCGTGTTGGCTGCGATGGTGTTGTGCCTGTCCGTTTTTGGTTCTCACGTGGTGCCGCGCGCGTTGGCTGACGACGATAAGCAGGACAGTTTGGGTGTTGTCGGTTGGGCGATGTGTAACCTGGTTCCCGGCGGCGACATTATTTACAACATGGTCAGCACTGACGTTGTTCCATACGAGTTGCTGTCGAAGAGCGCGGCCGCGTCATTGGACCGTGTGGACGCGGGCATTAACGGAATGATCTCCTACGCTGGCCGCGATTTCGCCGAAACAAACAGCCGTATTGTCGGCTACAACGTGTCTGTCACGCCTCGCGCGGCGGACGCGGAAGAGCTGTCGTTTAACGGCGGGGAACGTGTGACACCGTATGACCGTTTCGGCGTGTCCGGGTTGAAACTGAGCGCCTACTACGGTGAGTGGAAATACTACAAGTTTGACGCGTGTAAGGGCGAGGACCCGCAGGACTTGAAGGGTAGCGTGTTCTACCCCGGCCGTTTGGAACCGAAAACCACGTATAGTGCGTTGTCGGCGTCTCAGGACGTGCGCTCGCAGGCGTATGATTCGTCCACCATGTACAAGTGGGGCGTGGGGTTCGCTAACGGTGCCGCCAATTTCGTGTTCCTGTTGACGAAAATCGTTGTGGGCGCGACCATTGCGCTTATCGGGTTGGCGTTCGCTGACCCTACCACGTCGTTTGGCCTGTCGAGCGTCGTTGACGGCGAGAGCGGCTTGTTTGTGCGCCTCATGGAGGGCGTATTTACGCCACTGTCGGTGTTGGCCGTGATTTTGAGTCTAATGGTTGCGTTGTGGGCGTTCGTAAAGTCCGGCAGTGTACGCGCAGCGCTGAAACTTGCCATCCGCCCGTTCGTGATCCTGTTCGTGGCGGGCATGTTGTCCGCCATGCCCGCCCTGGTAGTGTCTGCCCCGGCGAGGGCGGCTTCTCTCGTGCATGGCGTGGTGCTGTCCGGTGTGTCGCAACAGTTCGAGTCTCAATCTACGATGTGCGGCAAGACCGGCGGCAGCGTGGGAGGCGTGAACGATGGTGAGGGCGTGGAGGCGGCGCTCACGCGTGCCGGTTTGGACGCTCAGAGCGCTGTCGGATGCCAGCTGTGGGAGCAGCTTCTCTTGCGCCCGTGGAGCATCGCACAGTATGGGGTGGACTACAATCACTTGTGGGCGAACGGGTACGCGCCTGAGAACATGGTGGACGCTGAGGGCGAGCAGGTTGGTGAGCTGGGTAACGTCAACGATTCAATGGTGGGGGATGCTCCTGTGCCGTTGGGTGGCGGCGAGTTCATGCACAACTGGGCTGTGTTCCAGGTGAGTACGCAGACGCGCGCTCATGCTCTTGTCGGTAAGGATGGGGTGGACCCGTTGCCGAACCTGGCTGTGCAGACTGACTGGTATCGTGTGGTGGATGCGTTGTCGAATTATGAGGAGGAGCAGAGGAGCGAAACGCCGTCTGGCGCTACGGCGGCTGTGACGTACACTGCACCGAAGGATAACCAGCCGTCACAGTACTGGCAGATGTGGACTGGGCGTGACGTGTTGGCTCGTTTGGGTGCCGTGTTCTCGTCTCTCGTGGTTGCTGGCGTGGCGTTGGCTGCGCCCATGTTGTTGGCCTTGTCGAGCGTCGTGTTTGGTCTGGGTCTTGTCATGGTGATGTGCCTGTTGCCGTTGTTCCTCCTGTTTGGGTTGTGGAGTGGTCCCGGTTGGCGGGCTTTGGGGCAGTGGTGGCGGCTTCTGGTGAAGGTGTTTGCTTTCAAGCTGGGCGCTGGCCTCCTGTTGATCGTTGACCTGTTGTTTACTGGCTCGCTGTTGAACATGTTGGGTGAGCTTGGCTGGTGGACGACGATGATGTTCCTCGTTGTTGTCGGGCTTGTCGTGTGGCTTGGCCGCAAGCGTTTGTATAACGTGCTGCTGTCGGCTCTCGCGTGGGGTGGCGCGACTGAGAGCGCCGCATTGTCTGGGTTGGCGGGGTCTATGCGCCGCGTGGGGTCTCGCACGTTGGGTGTGGGCCGTAATGTCGGTAATGTTGCTGCCGCTGGCGTGGCGGGCGCGGCGACGGCCCGCTCGTACGGGCGTAGCGCGAAGAGCGGCTTCTGGGATGGTGTGCGCGAGCAGGGTAAACTGTTTGTGTACACGCGGCCCGGTTTGGAGACTGCGGTCGGCGTGTATGAGGATAGGGCGGCTGGCCGTGAGGGGTTGGCGAAGTTCGCGGGCCGCTCGTGTGCGTCGTGTGGTGGTCCTTTGGTGGATAGTGAAGCTGAGGATGGTGTGGGCGTGTTTAACGGTGGTCGTCTCGCGTCTGGTGCGTACATTTGCCACACGTGCTATGAGAGTAGTCTTTTTGACGATTCTGACCCGGCGATGGCTGTCACTATCCGGTTTAATCAGGCGGCGGATGAGAAGTATGAGCAGGCTCGCCAGGACGAGGCGCAGAATCTCGTGTATGAGGAAGATAAGCGCCTGATGGGTGATGGCGCATCCGTGATGCACTCTGACGCGGTGGCTGACGTTATCCGCACGGTTGAGGCTGTGGGTGACCATCGGAAGGCGATGTCTGATGCGGAAATGCGTAACGCGCTCACTCTGTTGATGACGGCGTTTGAGTGTGAGGAGCGCGCTCACATGGAGCGTGCGGTGCATTGGGGTGGCGACTTTAAGAGTGCTGGCGTGTTTCGTCTGCCGTCGGAGGTTGAGGCTCATGTGGACCGTGCGGCGTTGGATGTGTTGGCTTCTCGCGGTGAGTATGAGGCGGCTCGTGAACTTGTCGCTGACGCTGTGATCTCGTACTATCATGATCGTACTGGCCGCGATTATAGGGCTGGTTTGCCTGTGACTGGTTCGTCGAGTAGTGAGATGTTGTTGGAGGACGCCGCGTTGGCGCGCAGTGGGGAGCATGGTTTGGGCGGTTTCGCTCGCAATAACGAACACGTGGGTATTTTGCGTGACGATGAGGGTGTTGTAAACGGAAACAGTAATCGGGATGTCGAGAAGAGCAGCCAGAAGGGCGCAGTGGGCGCTGCGACTGGCGTCGAGAACGAGAGCGAGGCAAACAAGTGAGTAATGGAGATGCGCTGACGTGGGAGGATGTTCCCCCACGGTCGTTCGCGGACTGGTTTGTTGTCGATTTCGCTCGGCGCGTTTCGCCCGCGTTGGGGTTGCGTCGCAGGTTGTGGGATGAGAACCAGCGGCGCGCACGCGAGGGCGAGGCTTTGCTGCCGTCCCCACTGTTGTTGCCGGTGGAGGTGCGGAGTGAACGGTTGGACGTGGAGTTGTTGGAGGAGCGTTTCAGTGCGGGCGATTTTTTGGGCGCGTGCGAGCTGCTTGTGGGCGCGTATGTGCCTGTCGCCGAGCGCATTGGCGGAGACAAGGTGAGCGACGATCTGGTGTTGTCGTGGTGTGTGTTGGCAACCGGCGGAGATGCGACCGCATAACGCGCCCATGTTCGCGTCAGGTGCTCGAAATACCCCCGCAGCGGCCTCCGTATGGGCCGCTGCGGGGGTTTCACGTGTCTGGCGACTGTTGATGCGTGTGTGCGTGTTTGATGCCGTTAAAACGGCTTCCAGCGTTTGCCTTGTATGCGGGTTGCGCGCGGGGTGCGAATGGTGGTATCATGGTAGCGTCAACGGTGATAAGACGGTCGGACGCACAAGACGCCAACGAGCGCCCCTCCCACTGTCAGAAAGGAAAACGGTCATGCGAGTGTTCAACACCATTCTGGAAGCTGAGGTGGCTCTCGGCCGTACGCTGTTTGGGGCGCTGTCGGTTGATTCCCTCGTGGACGCGAGGGATACGGTTCGTGCCCTGATCGGCCCCGAGTATGAGGGTGAGTACAGTGTCGCCGATACGGTAGTCGCCGTTTTTGTGGCCGTCCGCCGCCAGGTCGGTTACGCGTTCTATCTGGTGGAGGATGGTCCGCGTTTCTGGGATGCGGCCGTGCGTACCGCGTAAACGGACAGCGGCCCTCCGCCTGTCATCTGTTAGCGCCCGCCGCGCTATCTCCTGGCCGACACGCTCTCGCGTGTGAGGATTGGACAAGCGCGGCGGGCGCGTCGTATCCTGTTCACTAGATGAAGAACCGCTCTACGCTACAACGCGTGGTTGCGCTGCGCTTTCGCATGGTCATTGTGGGCTTGGCGAGCGTCGTCGCATTGTTGGCGTGTGGGCGGTTTGTGTAAGAGATGGTGAATGAGGAGTCTTTGGTTATGCCTGCAAGTGGAGGGCGATCCGCTGGGTCTCGCGTTGCGAAAACGGTTGCCGCGCTGTTGGGCGCGTGTATGACCTCGTTGCTCGCGTGGCAAACGAGCGTGAGCGTCCACACGCTGAGTCATTTCGGCGAGGATACTGAGAGTGGGGCGCAGTCTGAGTCCCCGTATGAGAGCGTGCAGGCCGGTTCTGCTGCGAGCGCGTGGCTAAACGATTTCATTGCATCTCCTGATGGCGGGGACGGTTGGCAGGCGGGCGACGTTGGCGGTTATCCCGCGTTGTTGGATGGCGTGTCGTGTTCACCTGGTGTTGGTAAGCTGGGTGTTCGCCCCATGTTGTATGCGTCGTCACGTAGCGGCGCGTCGTATGTGAGCGTGTTCGTGTTTCCCCCCGGCTATGCTGCGTCTGCTTTCAATACCCTGGTGGAGGGTGTTTCTTCGTGCCTGGGTGAGGGCGAGTCTGGCGCGTCTGGGTCTCGCGAATGGCAGGGAGGACAGTACGCTTTATTCCAGTCCGGTAGCGTAGTTGTTGGCGTGTCTGGCGCGCCGGATTGGCGTAGTGTGCGCGGTCACGCGGAGTCTTTGCTTCTTGCGGGCGGGTGCGCGTCCCTGTCTGAGTCTGCGTCTGATAGTGTGCGGTCTCCGTATTACGATAAGAGTGATTTTACGGGGTTGGTGGAGTCTCAGAATGTGGGGCCGTCCATTGTGGACCCTGGTTCGAGTGGCGTGTCGCTTTCTGTTCCCGCGTTGGCTGTCCCGTCTGTGGGGGAGCCGGAGGGGCCTATGCCTGCCGGGTTCCCGCAGCTCCCGACTCGCCCGCAGGTTTCTTTTTCTGACGAGGCTGGTCTGGTTGATTTCGCGTCGGCGTGGCGCACCGTGTCTTACCGGGTACCAGACGATGACGGTCCCGGCTGCGGGTGGTCGTGGTTTGGTCAGGCCGCTCCAACGGTTGACGACGGCGTGTTGGCTGGTGAGCGTGCTCGTCTGGTAGCTGACGCTCAGGGCGATGCGGACGCTGCTGCCGCCGCTTTGTATCGTGATCGTAGTGCGGCCCGCTGGCGTATGGTGTCGTCCGCTCAGCTTGTGGCCGGTGCGGGGGATTACAATAGGCGCGTGGGCGAGGTTGATGCGGCGCGTCGTGCGCTCGCTGATGGCCGCGCCGCGTTCTACCCCACGTGGATGGCGTACGTGTCTACGCACGACGCGTGGCGTGACAGGGTTGCTGCTCGCGATGCGGCTTCCGCTAGGTGGGAGGCTGACGTGTCTGCGTGCGCGTCTGGTGCTACGCCGTCCCCGTCGCCGTCGCCGTCCCCGTCGCCGTCTCCGTCTGCGTCGCCGCGCCCCACGCCGTCCCCGTCGCCGTCTGCGCGCGTGGTGAAAACGAGGGCGCAGTGTGAGCACGAGATTGCTAAGCCGGTGGAGTTGACGACGGATGTTGGCGTGGAGCCGTCCGCGCCCGCTGTCCCAGAGGGCGTGACTGTTCCGTCGTCGTGGCCGCAGCCCCGCCGATAGAGCTTGTAGAGAGGATTTTGTTGTGCCTGATCGAGTAAAGTGGAGGCCCGTTCGCGGTGACAAGTCTGAGGGAGCGAGTGTTTCTCGCGCGCCCGCAGGCGGTTCTGAGCGCGAGCGCGGTGGTGGTCGCGTGGTTCCGGCGTGGCTGTTTCTCGCTGCGCCGGTTATGGTGGTTGCTGCCGTGTTGGCGGTTGTGTTCGCCATGTGGGGTGGCCGCAGTAACGTGCAGGAGGCGCAGTCGGGGCAGTCGATTACCGCCACTGGCGGTAATAATGTGGCGGTAAACGATGGCGGCTTGTTGGGATTTTATGAGCTGGTGCGTGACCGGCACCCGCAGGCGGGCGACACGCCGTCAGGGAACAACGGTGTGGACCATGAGAGTCAGGGCGCGTGGGAGCGCGACACCGGCATGGACGGCCGTAGCGTGCGCGCGTGGCTGGACGCTGACGGTGTGCGTGTGGGCGTGGATGGGTGGCCGCGTTGGCTCGCGCTGCCGGGGTCTGGGTGGCGTAGCGTGCAGGAGTGCGCGCTGGCTGACGGCGCGAGCACTCTGTGTCCCGTGGCCGTGAGTGCCGATGGCTCTGTGACGGTGAGCGTTGTGCGTGGCGGCCTGGAGGGTGACTTGTTTGTTGCCGCCCAGGGTGTGCGCGTGGTGGCTGTGTCATCCTCGTTTGCTGATTCGCGCGTATTGGACGTGTTTATGGTGGATGTTCCTGGCGGCGCTGATGATGGTGGCGTGTTGCATGTGGGTGTTGGACTATTGTCTGATGGGATGATGGTTGCCGTGTCCGGCACGGACGAGCGGGCTGTGGAGTCTGCGTTGTCTGGCTTGTCGTGGCGGCAGTAGCCGCACTTTTTCTTGCGGGGCATGTTGAAGGGGTTTTGCTTGTGGTGACAAGGATTGTTGTGGGCGTATTGTGTGCGCTCGCGTGTGGCATGGCGGTGGTGTGGGTTCCTGGCTTGTGGTCGGCTGCTCATTATCGACTGTTTGTGAAGCGTAAGCTCGAAAAAACCAAGCCAAAGAATGGTGAGGTGACGCCGCCGAAAAAGAGTAACGTGTGGAAGCCGTACATTCGGTTTGCGCGGCGCGAGGATACTCGTCAGGTGGTTGTGCGGAAGGCTCGGGCGGCGGATGAGAAGAAGGGGCGTGAAGCTCGCGAGCCGGTGACATTGAACATTGAGTACCGGCGTTTTTGGCCTATCGTTCAGACTGTCATGGCGGTGTTGGGCGCGGTTTTTGGTGCCTTGTACGTGTGGGTGCCGGTCGCGGTTCTTATCCTGCTGGGTGGGCCGTTGTTGCATCGTGTGATGGTGTCGAGTGTGAAGGCTATCGTGGATGGGCGTGAGCGCCTGTTGGTGCGCATGTTTGAGGTGTCGGCACCTCGCTTGGGGTTGAAGAGCGGCGGCTTCAAGGAATACGGTGAGTGTATTGAAGTGTTGGCGTGGCGCGACCCGCTAAAGCCGAAAGAGATTAAGATTTCGTTGCCTCCCGCGTACTCGTTCGACCAGTATGCGGAGGAGGACTTTCTGCGCACGTTTAACGGGGCTTTCGGTCGTGAGCTTGCGTGGGTGGAGAAAAGCGGCGTAGACGATGACACGAAGCGGCCTTTGGGGTGGAACCCTGACGAGGGTACGGTGACGATTACGAGCCTGCCGCCGCTTCCGATGATGGCACCGTTGCGTGTGGACCATATTCTTGGCGACGATATTCCGTGGACATTCATTCCCCTGGGGTTGGGCGTTGAGGGTGGCGTGACGACTCATAACCCTGAGACGGGTGAAGAGGAGCATGTGATCGGCTACTCGTGGCATGATTCGGGTGCGAAAGAAAAGATGAAGCAGGGCGTGCAGATTGACGAGCACGCTGCGAACGCCGCGCCGATGTGTCTGATTGCCGGGTCTACGGGATCGGGTAAGGCTATCCCGGTGGACGAGGATGTGTTGGTCCTCGTGGACGGACCCGAGTTGAGGGGCGGTCACGTTGATGATCTTGGCTTGTATTCGAGCGCCCTGGATGGCGGACGGTTGTCCGCACGCGGCGCGGGGCATCCTGCCATGTCGATGCCAGTATATCGCGTAAAGAAGAGGAACCGCCGGTAAAAGCGGCTGGGTTTGCTGGTTTTCCGCCACACGCGCGGTTGTGTTGCGCGGGTGCGCGACCACGACATGTAGTTTAACATTTTAACAACAACTGTGGGCGAACGACAGTCGCCCACCGCGAGAGATGAAGAGGAAGAAAAGTTGACAGAAAACACCGCTACGAGCAGGTACGACATTACCGTCTACTCCAAGCCACGGTGCCCGCAATGCGACGCAACCGCGCGCCTCCTGAACAAGATGGGCGCACCGTACACGAAAGTGGACGTGACCGAGGATAATGTCGCCTACAGTTTCGTGAAAAACATGGGATACCAGCAGGTTCCCGTCGTCGTCATCCGCGACCGCCACGCCAATACTGGCGACAACGAGAGGGGAGACAACATTGTCGAACACTGGTCCGGGTTCAACCCAGACCGTGTGAAGCGGGCCGCGAACGCGACACTAGAAGCCGCACAGTAAAGGCGGAGAGTGGCGCGACAACGGGAGGGCGTTTGCTGAGTTTTTGACAACCCAGTAAACGCCCTCCTATTATCGTGTAAGAATACGCCGCGCGCAGCTCGCCCCACACAACGGCGGGGCAGGCGGCACGCAAGGCGGCAAGGAACATGAGACAAGGGATAGTCAAGGGGAGACGACGTGGAACAGAATGTGGCGCAGAAGATTAAGCTCGCGTTGCCGCTGGTAGACTATGTGCGCGCGCACGCGGCTGACTTGAAGCCGGGCACGCGCATTGAGGAAACCAGTCGCGGCCTGCGTATCAACTGCCAAAACCCCGCGCACAACGACCGCAACCCGTCAATGGACGTGTCTGAGCTAGAGAACAGGTTTCATTGCTGGTCGTGCGGGTTTTCCGGTGACCTCCTCACGCTCGTCCAGGTGCAGCGCGACGTGGACTTTTCGGAGGCGCTGCGTGATCTCGCGCGCGAAGCTGGCATTGACTATTCGGCGGCGCGCGACGATTCGCCACAGGCTCGCTTGCGCGCTCTGATGCGAACGGCTGCGAGGTTCTACGCTCAGCGATACCACGAGCTGCCAGAAGATCACCCGGCTCGCCTCGCCGTCACAGAGCGCGGCCTGTCGGACGCGTGCCCTGGTGAAAACAGTGACGGCGGTTCCTGGTATCCCGATTTCTCATCGTCCGCTGACGGCGTTGTGTATGGGTATGCGCCGGGAGGCAACCGTCTCATGTCGTATCTGTTGAAGGCTCGCCCGTGGAAGGATGCGCCACTGTTCACGCTTGACGAGTTGCGCGCGGCGGGCGTTGTCTCTCACCGTAAGGACGCGGACCCGGACGACAGGAGCGCTCATTTTGACACGTTCCGTGACCGGCTCGTGTTCACGATCGCGGACGTTCACGGTCACCCGCTGGCGTTCAGCGCCCGCAAGCTGTCCGACAAGGACAACATGGGCAAGTACGTGAACACCCGCGAGACAGAGTTGTTCTCTAAGCGCCACGAGCTGTATTGGTCGGCTCGCGGCCTGCGTGAAGCATCCAAGAGTGGGCACGTGTTCGTGTGCGAGGGACAGTTTGACGTGTCCGCAGCTGTGGAAGCTGGCGTCACCAATGTTGTCGCGTCGTTGGGTACGTCGTTTACTGGCGATCACGCGATGCTGGTGCGTCGCGCCGCTGGGGACGAGTGTCAGGTGGTGTTTGTGTTTGATGGCGACGACGCTGGCCGTGTCGCGGCCGTGAAAGCGTTTGAGCGCGTGGAGCAGGTGCGTGCTGATGGGCGCGTGGTGTTGTGCCCTGACGGGGTGGACCCGTGTGACGTGCTCGCCAGTGGCGGCATTGACGGGGTGCGTCGCTTATTTGACGTGGGCGCGAGTGTGCCGTTGGCGGTGTTTGTTGCGTCAGAGAAGATCAAAGAGTTTGACTTGTCGGATGCGGGGCAGCGTATGCGTGCGGCGCGCGTGGCCGCATCTGTGTTGGCTCAGTGTCCGGGGGTGGCTCGTGACGTGCTCGCCGCTGACGTGGCGGCGCTGGTGGGTGTTGGCGCGGAGTCGATGCGTGAGCTTGCTGACGAGAGGACCGCGTTTGTTGATACCCTGGTGTCGGTTTCCACGGTTGAGAGTGTCCCGGTGCCGAAGGTGTCCGCCCGGATTGACGCGGGGGATGGCGAGGATTGTGAGTGGGTGCGTCGTTGGCATGGTGAGAGTGTGGGCGTGCAGTTGCTTGTTCAGGCGTTCGCTGGCTTGTTTTATGCGCCGCCGTCCAAGAGTGATTACGGCGACGAGGGGGACGCTACGGTCGGGGCGCTTGTGGGGGAGCGTGTGGAGTTGTTGCGTCGCCTCGCGGGCGAGTCGTCTACGCCCGCCCCGTTTGTGCGGCTGCTTGGCGGTTTTCGCGCGTTGTGGGGGCGTGAGCGCGTCCTGTTGGATGATTTCGGGGATTGCGCGGACGTGATGGGTGTCGTGTTGGGGCTGTGTGAGTTCCCGGCTCCTGGCGTGGGCGAGCTAACGGATGCTGATTATGTGCGTGTGAGTGTGGTGGCGTTGCGTGAGTATTTCCGCTTGCTGGACGCGTCGGCTGGTTCGTGAGCTTACGCCTCTCGTAACACGTGGCGCTGTTGTGTCCATCAGGGGCGCGTGTGCGCTGAGTTTTATTGAGGATATTCATGGTTTGTACTATTTGTGTGGCTTGTTTCCCGCCTGCGCGTGTGGCTGGCGTAGGGTGCGTATGTGAGGGTGTGATTGAGTGAGCGAGAACGAGAACGATGTTCGCGCACATGACGGTATCGAGAACGAGAATGAGGCGGTTGAGCGCGCGTTCTTGTCTCGCGCCGGTCAGATCGCGGTCGCGTGTCTCCTGTTTTTCCCTGCGACTATCGCGGCGGTTGGTTTTCATTTCGTTGTCATGAGGTGGCTGCGTCAGAAGTGGACGGTCGCCATCATGATCGCCACGCTCCTGTCCGTATGCTTGCTGTTTGGGCTGCGCGGCGTCGTTGTTGGGTTGCATGGTGCGGGGTTCGCGTACGATAGTGGTGAGTTCTGGTGGGGCTTGCTGTGGTTGTATGTGCTGGTCGGTGCTCTGGTGGGAGTGTGGGCTGGCATGGTTCCCTACCCGATGTTGCATTATCAGTTGCGTGTGAGTCCTCATATCCGCGAGCTGAAAGGCGCAGGGGATTGGAAGAGTCGCTTTTCGTACAGGCGCGCCCCGTGGGAGGCGATGAACCGTCGCGCACGGTTGAAGGCGCTGAAAGCTGGCGTGGCCGCCGAGAATGGTAGCGTGCCGCTGGGCGTTGAGGAGCCGTTGAGCGATAATCCGTTGTTGCAGACGGATGAGATTGTGGCGCGTACCCCCACTGAGGCGAATCTCGGTATGGTGATGACGGGTGGCGCTGGCGCGGGTAAAACCACGACAATGAAAAGCATGTTGTACGCGGAAGTATCAACGGGTAGCGTGAAGCATATCGCCTACATGGACTTGAAGGGCGACAAGGTTTTGGCCGCTGACATCGCCGCCATGTGTAAGGAAAACGGCTACCAGTTCTATCACGTGAGCCAGGGCAGGTTGAACGAGTATGACATTCCGTTGTCGGATGGCATGTGTTCGTATGACCCGTTGGCGACGGGCGGCGTGCAGCGCGCGGGAACCGTGTTGAATTTGCGCGTGTGGACTGAGGAGTCCGACAAGTACCGTAGCGACATGCAGGAGTTCTTGAACGCCTTGTTTACGCTGTTTGACGCGGTGGACCCGAAGGATGTGCCGCTCGTCAGGTGGGAGCGCGGCATGGTGCAGGCTGTAGAGGACGCGTGCAATATTGACGCGTTCCGTCAACTGGTGGACGCGGCGAAGGGCACGGACGCGTATGAGGCGGGTGCGAGCGTGTACCGGAAGCTGTCGCGTGGCGCTGACCTGGCGGCGCAGGCGAGCGCTGTTGCCGGTAAGATGCGCGCCTTGTCGATGAGTGCGTTCGGTCCACATTTGAGTGCTAACCCGTACGACTATCACATGATTGACATTGCGCGCGACACTGCGGACGACGCTCCCCCGTGCGTAATCTTGTTTACGGTCCCGTCTGGCGCTGATAAGGAGACGGCGCGCACGCTGGGCGCACTGTTTTTCAGCGACATGGCGCGCGTGATGGACCACCGTCAGCGTCATGGCGAGAAGTCGCCGCTGAGCTTGTATTGTGACGAGTTCCAGGAGATTCCGATCACGTTCGTGACACCCTTGTTGGAGAAGGGGCGTAGCGCGGGGTTGCGTACCACGTTGGCCGCGCAGTCATTCTCTCACATCGTGACGGCTGCTCCCGGTAACGGTGAGGCGTATTTGACGACCGTGTGTGACACGATTAGCTCGTTCCTCGTGTGTTCGGGTGCTGGTGGCGACAGCGCGGAGCGTGTGGCGGGTATTGCCGGTAAGGGTAAGCGTGCGGCGTGGAGGCGAACGAATGACAACCAGACGCACATGTTCTCGCTGAATTTCTTGAACCGTAAGAACCAGAATGTGACGGAGGACGCTTCCGAGGACTGGTTTACGCCGCCCGAGCTGTTTACGCGCCTGGTGTCTCCAAAGCCCGATAATGGGTTTAGGAGCGAGGCCGTGTATTTGGTGAAGGGCGGCGCGCCGGAGGGCGTGGGGTGGCGTGAGCGCCGCCGTCGCAAGCGCGAGGCTGGTTCTACTGGCGGCGTGTGGGTGCGTAAGGTTCGCTTGATTCCGCCGGATCAGGTGTTGGGCGATTCGTACAATAAGGCGGCGGCTGATAGGGCGTTGGCCGCTAATCGTGCGCATTTTGAGGAGATTCGCTCCGCCGTTGGCGGCAAAGTCTCGTCCTCTGTTGTTGACGGCGGGTTGGATGCGCCTGCGAGTGGCGGGTTGGATGCGCCTGCGAGTGGCGGGCAGGCGGGTTCGTCTGGTCGTAAACGGCGCGGTAAGCGTGGCGGGCGCGCGCATGGCGGCGGTCAGCCCACAAACGGTGCAGCGGGTGGCGCTCCCGCGTCGTCTGTCGGTGCTGGTAGCGCTGCAACCGTGGGTGGCGCATCTGCTGCTCCCGCGCCCGGTGGCGGGCTTCCTGGTACGCGCCCAGCAGGTTCTCGCGGTGGCGCTTCTGTTTCCGTGTTGCCGGGTGTGACGGTTGGTGGCCTGCCGGGTGTTCCGTCGGCTGCACCTGCCGCTGGCGGGGCTGAGGGCAGTTCTTCTGCGTCTCCTAATGGTGGCGGGGGTTCTGTTTCCTCGGTATCGCCGGACGGTGTGGGTGCTGGCGGTTCCAGTGTGGGTGCGCCTGTTCGTCGCGGTTTGCGCCGGTAGCGCCCGGTTGTTCGCTATTGTTTTGTATTGGTTGCGCTCGCTTTTTCGTGGGGGCGTTCGTCTGTGAAGGGGTTTGTTGATGGGTTTGGGTCGCGGTTTGTGTGCTTCTGGCGACGTGGAGCGCGTGGGTGACGGTGATATTGTCGCCGATAACGCGCCTGTAGAGGCTTCTGACGGGCTTTTGGGCGCTGAGAGTGCCGCCATTGGGTCGGACGGTTTTGAGGCTGCTGACGGTGTTTCTGACGCTCCTGTTGGTGTGTTGTCGCCGGGTGAGCGTCGTCGCCTGAGTAGGGTGGCGCGTAAGAGCGCGAAGGCTGGCGGTGACTTGTCGGACATTGGCGGGTTCGTTGACGGTAAGGGGCGTGTTCGTCCGTTGGATAAGCGGAAGGACCGCCAGCGTGGTTCGCGCATGTTCGCGTGGGCGACTGTTTCCCTGTTGGTTGCCGGTCTCGTGGGTGGCGGCGCTTACCTGGTGTTGAATAAGCCATTGACGGAGAGTGACGTGCAGGGGCAGATTGATGCGTCGATTCATGAGACTGGGTTCCCGATGGAGCGCGGTGAGGCGTTCGCGCGTCGGTTCGCTGAGGCGTATGTGACGGCTGACGGGTCTGAGACGAGCGAGAAGGCGCTGTCGTATTTCTACACGGGCGCGTTGGGTAAGTCTGCGAGTGTGACTGGTGCGTCGCTGTCGAGGCCGAAGGGCGGCTCGTATCGCCTTGTCGGCGACGTGAACGTGTTTGAGGTGCTTCCGCGCACCGCCGAGGTGAGCGTCTATAAGGTTCAGATGCTTGTGGTTGACCAACAGGCGGACGGTGACGGGGCGGCTACTGTTAATCCGTCGCCGCATTGGTTGGCGTTGGAGGTGAGCGTCTACTACGACAAGGCGAAAGACATGTTGATGATTCCGTCTAATTCGCCATCTCTGATTCCGGCTCCGGCTGTTGGCGCGTCCGCTGACGCTCCTGCGTACACTGACCCTGGTACTGGGCAGGCGTATTCGGGCAGTGAGGAGTCGGCGCTGCGTGGCGCGGTATTCGGGTTCTTGGACGCTTACGGTAAGGCGTCTCCGGGTAATCACACGCTGCTCGATCAGTATGTGTCGCCCGGCGCTGACGTGAGTATTTTTAATGGGTTTAATGGCGAGTTTGAGGTTGCTGGTGGCGCTGAGTCGAATGTGAATGTTCGCCTGATTCAGGGTGAGGATGCGTCGCATGTTCGCGCGTTGGTGTCGGTGAAGTGGTCGCAGGTGTCGCCTGGTGCTTCTTCCTCTTCTTCTCGCGGGTCCGGGTCTGGTTCGTCCACTGGTTCTGCCTCCTCCTCGGCTTCTTCTCCGTCTGGCGCTGCCGGTGCGTCTGGTTACGCTTTTGAGTCGCAGTATGTGGCGTCTCTTGTCAAGGATGGGTCGCGTTGGGCGGTGGAGAGGTTTGAGCCGTTCCGGTTGAATCCGGCGGTTTCGTGAGCTTTTTGTTCGCGATTTTTGGTTCTGCCCGCTATTGGGTGGTTGTCTGACAATCTTTTCTTGTGGAGGTTTTTATGTTGTCGAGTGTTGCGTCGAGCGTCTTGTACCACGCTGACATTATTGAAAACGGGGCGGCAAATATTACGTCTAAGGGCATGGTAATTTTCTACGCCGCTCTCGTTGTTATTTTCCTGCTTGGCGCTGGCAAAGCGCTGTATGGCGGTTACAAGGATGGTTCGTGGAAGGGAGCAATCATTAAGGCTGCTACTCTTTTCGTTGCGCTTATGCTAATCGGCGGCGCAGCTATGTGGGTTTACAATTCTGGCGGCGAGGGTGTCAGTCGTCAGGGCAATGATGTTGTGAAGGACATTACCCAGTAGGTCGCGTGCGGATGGGGGTGTGGGGTTCCTCGTGTTGTTGGGGTTCCCCGCGCCCCCGTTTGTGGCTCGCTGTTTCGTGGTTTTCTTGTTGTGGCGCGCACCTGGCGTTGGCGTGCGCGCGTGTTGAAGGGATTGTTGTTGTGAAGTTCGAGATTCCGGCCAGGGGCTTGTCTGGGAACCTTATTTTTACGGGGTCTAGCGTGTGGGCGCTGTACAGCCTGTCGTTGCATCCGTACGATTTCATGTCGTGGGGTGCTCGCGCGTCTATTGGCGCACAGTTGTCGAACGCGTTTGCGGCTATGGGTTCCGAGTCGAGCGAGAGCCGCGAGTTTTTCGTGTCGTCGGTCGTGTTGCCCATGAATTTGGACTTGTGGGCGAAGCAGGTGATTGCGCACAACAGTGAGTACAATGACGATAACAGTGATTTTCTTGACTTGGTGTCCAATCAGTATGCGGTCTTGGAGTATAATGGTGCTCGTGCTCGCCGCTCGTACTTGTGTGTGAAGCTGGGTAGTCGCCGTTCGTTTGGCGCTGCTTTCGCTGGCGTTCGTGGTGTGCGTGAGGCGTGGCATCGTTTTGCTGGCCTGTTTGGCCCCGTGGAGGAGGTGACGGCCGAGGAGGAGCGCGTGTGGCGCGCGAAAGAGGACGCGTTGCACGCGGTTGTGTCTACGGGCGCGTTGGGTGCCGAGAGGGTGAAGGGCGCGTTTGAGACCGTCGCCTACATGAACGCCGTGTTGTCGCCTGAGTTGCCGTTGCCTCCGTTGGAGGACGAGGGCGCGGAGCGTGTGGGGCGCGGCGAGATTGTGGAGCTTGTTGACGAGTTCATGGTGGTGAATCGTCCGCGTAGCATGGAGGTGCGCCGCTGGTACGATGGTGTGGAGCGTTCCGGTTTCATGTCGTCGCTTGTCGTGAGCGGATTGCCGCGCCATAGCGTGTATCCCGATCAGCCGCCGGTTTTGTATGTTCCGTCGTTGGCTGGCGAGGATTATTCAACGTTTGGGTTTTTCCGTCTGGTTCCGTCGGCTGAGGTGAAGCGTAAGGTTCGCCGCAAGAAGGCTGACCAGGTGGATGAGGCTAAAGATTTGGGTAAAGTGAGTGCGGCTGGCATGGAGGCGCGCGCGTCTGACGCTGGCTTGGACGATTCTTTGGCGGACTTGTCGATGGCGGAGAGCGTGATCGCTGAGGATGAGTCTCGCCCGTGGGTTGTCGGGTCGTTTGTTGTGGCTGTGACGGCTGAGAGCGAGGATGAGTTGGTGCGTCGCGTGAATGAGCTACGTCAGGTGTATGACAATACAGGCGTTCGCGTGATTGTGCCGATGGGTTCTCAGGCTTCTCTGTTGCGTGAGATGTTGCCGGGTGGCGGTCACAAGTTGACGGACTACGATCAGACGATGACGGTTGAGGGCGTGGGCGTGTGTGGCGTGAATTTTGGTAGTTCTGCCGGTGACCCGGTGAGGGGCGCGTTGCCGTGACCTAGTAGCTGCCGTCACCTTGGCTCAGGGTGCGGTTTTCTCTTCCATTATGCGCCGTCTGCCGCGTGTTTTCGCGTGGTGGGCGGCGTTTTGCTGGGCGTGGCGGTCGTGTGGTACGATTGCTATTGCTGTAGTAGTTTTGGCTTATTGTGGAGGTTGTTGTGGCGGCTAAGGCTAAGGGTAAGAAGGGGCACTCGTCTGGTGGCGGCTTGTTTGCTGGCGTGTCGTCTGCTGTCAGGCTTGGCGTGGCGCTGATCTTGTTGGCGGTGCTCGTCTTGTCGGTGGCGAAGAGCGTTCAGGCTCATGGAGGCTTTGGCGGGTATTTCCGGTACCTGTCGGAGACGGGTAAGAGCTGGTCGGCTTCCGCGTTGTGTACGATGCAGGGCGGTAGCGTGAATGAGTGTTGGGATACCCCGCGCGTGTCTCCTCCCGGCTCTGTTGCATCCGGTGACGGTTCTGATTCGTCCTCGTCGTCTGATTCCAGTTCTGGCTCCTCTAGCGCTAGTGGTAGCGATTCTGGCTCGTCGTCCGCGTCCGCTGCTCCTGGCTCTGGTTCGCGCGAGGATTGGCTTCGCCGCCTTGACGCGCTGCCCTCTGGTGAGGCTGACACGTCTGTCCCGTACAACCGCAAGGATTACAAGCATTGGGTGACGATTCAGGGCGCGTGCGATACGCGTGAGACTGCCCTTGTCCGCGACGGCTCTGACGTGGTGACTGCCCCGTCTACGTGCAAGGTCACGTCTGGTTCGTGGGTTGACCCGTATAGTGGCGAGACGTTCACGGATGCGAAGAAGATGGACATTGACCACCTTATCCCACTACAGTACGCGCATCAGCATGGCGGCGCGTCGTGGGATGCCGCGAAGAAGCAGGCGTATGCGAATGATTTGGATACGGTTCTGTTGACTGTTTCTGCGCGTGAGAATAGGTCGAAGGGTGCGTCTGGCCCTGGCGAGTATATGCCGCCGTTGAAGTCGTATCGTTGTGAGTATTCTCAGCGTTGGGTGGCCGTGTCGGAGAAGTACGGTTTGACTGTGGGTAAGGCTGATCGTCAGGCTCTTAACTCTGGTTTGTCGTCGTGTCAGTAGTGGTTGTTGGGGTGCGTTAACCCGCCCCGCGTTTGCGCTTGTTTCCGTGTGGTTACAGGTGTTTTCGCGGAGGCGGGCCGTGCCGCTTTCCCGTCGGTTTTGCGTCGGTTTGTGGGCTGCTATTGGATAGTTAGACTGTAATTCTGTGCGCTTTGGGTCGATTCTTCGCCCGCCCTGTTCGTGCGTGTGGTGTTGTTTCTTGTTGGTGGAGGTTCATTTTCGTGTTTGTAAGCGTTTCTCGCGGCTTTATTGGCCGCTCGTGGGCACCGAGGTTGGCGGCTGTGTTCGCTGTCTTGTCGGTGGCGCTCACGGGGTTCCTTGGCGCAATGCTGGGCGCTTCACACGGCGCTGCCTCCCACAGTGCTGCTGGCGGCGTGTGGTCCGACAGTGGCGTTGTTGCGTCCGCTGACGGCGGTGGCTTGTGCTCCGGCATGGGGTACAACATGCAGCGTGCGGCAGCGTGGGATAGTCCCGGCGGTTTCGAGAACGACACGGCTAAGCGGCGCGTGCTCAGCGTGGAAGATTTGGCGGCCAATGGCACCAAATTCATGCTGTTCTACGGGACGGGCAAGGTTGATAATAGTTCCGGGTTGAACTTTGTTGCCGATAACGAGGTGGAGTTCCCGGAAGCCGACCACGTGGACAAGGCGAAAGCTGACGAAGTGCGTAAGGCGCTGGGCACCGGCGGTTGTGTGACTACGGGCGTGGGTATGGCGGCGGCGAACGCTGTCCTCAACCTCAACACGATGGTGTTGGGGTTGGGCAAGTATGTGACTGTGAGCGCGTTCAACAGTCAGCTCATCTGTAAGGATGGGAATAGTAAGAACTGTATTGACCTCGTGTCTGTGATTGGCGGCAAGTCCGACACCTCTAGGGACAAGGGTATTATCGGCGTGCTGTCGCAGGGCGTGTACATGCCGCTGCTGGTGATGGCTGTCATTATTGCTCTCGCGTTGGCGGCGTGGAAGATCATCCACGGGCAGATCATGGCGGCGCTCCGTGAGGCGGTCGTGGCCGTGGTGGCCGCGATTTTGGGTGCCGGTATTTTGGCGTTCCCTCACACGTTCGCGTCTGCTCCATTGTGGGTGATGGGTGAGGTTGGCGGTATTGTCGCTAACGCCGTGAATGGTGGTGGACCTAACGCTACCAGTAGTGAGAGCGCGTGCGTCGCGTCCGCTGACGGCGAGACGGGCGGCTCGTTGGCGATTAGTGGCGTGACGTGTACGATGTGGAAGGCTTTTGTTGCCAACCCTGTTGCGATTCAGACGTTTGGTTTGCCGTTCGATGAGCTTGACACGAAGGAAGGCGATTTTGCTGCGCGCCTGAAAGAGAAGGGGTTTACTGGGGAAGAGTTCTGTGTGCCGAAGAACACGATTGGCGCGTTGAAAGACTTATACGGTAAAGCCCTCGCCATGAACGGCGGCGGCAGCGATAAAGTGTGTAACCTGTACGCGTATGCGGCCATGTTGCGCACGAACATTGATGACGGCTCAGGCGAGTATGACGCGTCGAAAACCTACTCTGACCCGAGGTGGGGGCGCGTTATTGGTGCCGCTCAGGCGAGCGACGTGACGTGGCTGTCGTTCACGTCCCAGGCTGGCGCATTGTCTGCACCGATGACGGCGGGCGGCATGTTGGTGACCAGCATCCTCGCTAACATCGTGTTCTTCGTGACTGGCATCTGGGCACTCGTCTACTATTTCCAGGCTATCGTCGTGGTGGCTTTCGCCCCGTTCTTCCTCCTATTGGCGATTTCGGAGCGGACACGTAAGTATTTCTTCGGCTGGTTGCAGCAAATTCTTGGTAGCGTGTTGAAGTTCCTCGTCAGTGAGGTGTTCCTCATTATCGCTGTCCTCGTGTACGGTGGCGCGTTGCAGACGCTTTCTAACCCTGCGACGGCGACCCTCGTCGTCATCGTGCTGACCGTGCTACTCGTCCTATACCGTAAAGAGGTGATCGGCATGTTTGGCCGCGTTGAGATGGGCGGTAAGGAAATGAGTAGCCGCGCCGTGCAGGCGGCATCCAAGTTCCTTGGTGACAACCGTCGTCGGGCTGTTGCTTACGGTACGGCTGCTGTCGGTGGTGCTGTGGGTGGCGCTATCGCTGCCGGTAAGGGCGAGCGCGGCGCAGCCATGTGGGAGGGCTTGAAGGAAGGGTCTCTGCGTCAGGCTTCCAGGAGTACGGGCCTTATCGGTCACACTGCGCGTCAGGTTAACGCGATTGACGGACGCAATAAGAAGGACTTGCAGCTCGCCGAGCGTGACGTGAAGAACCAGTTGAACGCGATGCGTAACCAGGATGCCGCAACAAGTGGCGTGGCGCAGAACGCGAAGCAGAACCTTGACAGGGTATCTGAGCGTGTCACTGATGCTAAGCGCAACTACAACGCGTTCGAGTCTGATAGCGTGAAGCGCTCCCACTTGATCGACGAGGGTGAGAATAGTACCCGTCGGCGCGTGGAAAAGCAGCTACAGGACATTGCTGAACGGAAGAAGAACGCGACCAGCGAGGCGGACGTGGACGCGTTGAACCGTGCGGAAGCAAGGGCGAACATGCACCTGTCTGTTACTGAGGCCGTGTTCAAGGAAGCGAAAGCTGACGGTCTGGAAGCCGACGCAGTGTACGCTCGTAGCATCGGCGACGAGAAGGCAGCGTCCGAGTTCGAGAAGCAGGCTCAGGCGCTACGCGACGAAGCCGGTAAGCTACGCGAACAGGCGCACGTGCTCTCTGACGGCGACAACCGCGCGTTCCAGGAGTCGATGGCTGAGGCGAAGAACCGCGTGGTGTCCATTAACGAGGCTGTCGGTAACGTGGCTGTCACCAGCGCGAGCGGCGCGACGGAGACGGTGGAGACGGTGCGCGCTGGTGACCAGTTGATCGCTGACGCTCAGGCCGAGTATGAGGCTGCGTCGGCTGAGAAGGCGGCGACCGAGATTCACGTGAGCGAATTGAAGCGCCAGATTCAGGCGATTGACAAAGCTCAAAAGCAGACTGGCTCCCGTTTGCTCACGTCCGAGCTGCGTGATGTCGAGCGTGAGCGTGACGCGTCAGACGCTGTTATTGAGAGCGCGCACGAGGCCGCGAAGAAGGGAGTCACCCCGGTGGCGTTGGATGCGGGTGACGCGAGGAAGAAGTTGGATGACAGTGCCGCGCATGACGTGGCGGGCGGCGACGCGAGGTGACAAGCATGGAAGAAGAATTGGAAGAAGGTAAGATCGCTAACGGTGCGCCCGACGTTGAGGCGCAGGGCGGGGGAGCTGCGACAGAAGAGGGCGGCTCCCCCGCTGGGGGTGTTGACGCGTCCATTTCTGGCATGTTGAAGGGCGCGGTCACCTCCCGGTCGCCGCAGTGGGCGCAGAAGGCGGCGCAGACCGCTCAGCGTGTCCGTAACGCTGCGCACGCCGTGCAGGCTGCGGTCAGTAATTTCTTTGGCGCAATCACTAACCCGGCAACATGGATTGGTGTCGCCGCCGTCGTGGTCACTCTTGCACTGTTGAATCATGCGGGCGTGTTCAGCTCTCTCATTGGTAAGGATAACCTGGATGAGTGCGTTGGTGGCACGGGCGGCGCGTCGTCCGCTATCAACATTCCAGCCGGGGGAGCGAACGACCCCGAGTCGTACAAGGCTGCGACCGATAGCATCATGGCGTGGCTGATGACCACCGGGTTTACCCCTAACGGTGGTAAGCCCATGAGCAAAGAGCAGGCCGCAGGTTTCGTCTCCAACTTGCAGATGGAGACCAGCAACTATGACCCGACGCTCGTTCAGGGCGGCGCGGACCTGTCCTTGTACAGTAATGACCAGATTATCGCCTACGCGAACAGTCAGGGCAGTGGCGGCGGCGCTGTCGGCATCTTCCAGTTGCGTGGCTCTAGCCTGGCTGGTTTGGGCGAGTACGCGAACAGCGCGGGCAAGAAGTGGAGTGACGCTGACGCCCAGTTCGAGTACGTGAAAACCGTGCTGGACACGGGCAAGGGTTTCGCCGGAGACATGAGCCGTTTCTGGCAGGCGGGCCACGACGTGCGTTATTACGCGTCCACGTCAAACCGTAGTTTTGAGGGTTCGTGCCGTCTCGTGTCCGACGACGACACGACGGGCTGCGCTGAGGGTGGCGGCAACTGGCGCGCGAAGGGTGAGGAGCAGTACCAGAAGGCTCAGGCCGCGTTTGATGGGTTCACGGGCGCTGGCCGCACAGTTGGCGGCTCGTGCGTAAGCAAGGGCGGTTCCGCTGACCTGTCGAGCACCGTCGCGTTGGCCGTGTCTGCCGTGTGGCCTCCCGCTCAGCACCAGCAGGCCGTGTGCGGTAACGACCCGTCGGGCGCGTGCGCGAAGCCCGAGTACAAGGATATTCGCGCCAAGCTCGCCGAGAAGGGGCTGACGTGGCCGAACTATGCGGACTGTGGCATGTTTGTGGCGACAATGGTTATCCCCACGTTGGATAAAGAGTTCCCGCAGGCTGGCACTGCCGTCCAGTATCCGTACATGATGGAACATTCGGATAAGTGGAAGCCTTATTACTCGAAGAGTGAGGCTCAGCCGGGTGACGTGTGGATTACGAAGCCGGGCGAGATGGGGCACGTCGTGTTGTGGGTTGGTCAGCAGGAGGATGGAGCGTCGTACACGGCGGAGGCGTCGTGGGATAGTCATTCTGGTAAGTTGCAGCCTGACCGTTTCAATGATAGTCTCGTTGACGAAATGGGCAGGCAGTACGTGGGGTTCCATTTCGTTGGCACCCCAGACCCGGCCCTGTGAGTCGATAGTGCGAAAGCAGGCCGCGCCCATCCCCTCGTTCCAGAAAGAATGGGGCGGGATGGGTGCGGCCGGTTAGGTGGAAAGAATGAGTAATCCTGAGAAGAAGCCCGTCGTTGGCGGTCGGCGCGGCGTGTCTCCCGCACGCGCGGGCGTGACGGTCGCTGTCGTGATCGCCGTGGCGGCGGCGACAGTGTTTGCCGTGTCGCATTTCTTGTCTGGTAGTGGCGGTGACCCGCTTGCGTCGCAGTCGCGTCCGTTGACGGAGGCTGAGAAGGGCGAGGCGGAGTCCGCTGTCACACAGCTCGTCCAGGGCGGCGGCACGTTCGGCTACAATACGCCTGACGGCGGGGAGACGCTTGACGGTTGGCGTGAACTGTCACTGCTGGAAGCACCGCCATCTGACGTGTTCCGTTCCCGCTCTGACGCGTATTTGGGTGTGCGTGACCGCATCAGCACGTCGAGCACCTACTACTATGACGCGTCGAGCGTCAACAAGTGGAGCGATAAGGCTGAGGTTCTGTCGCTCGCGTCGTGGAGTGTGAACGGTGTGAGCGCGTCCGCAGGAGACGAGGGCGTATTCCGGCAGGTGAACGGCTCCCCTGTGTTGTCGGTGACTGTTCGCGCGCGGTGGGAGAGTGTGCAGCGTGTGCGTACTCTCCCGAGTGAGGACGGGTGGGGTTTGCTAGTGCGCGAGGCTTCTTACCCGGTGGATGCGACGTTTACGATGGTGAATGAGAATGGCGTGTGGCGCATGTTGACGGTGGAGGGCGTGTCTCCTACGATTGTGGAGGCGTTCACGTACCCTAACCCGGATGCGCGCGCTATCCAGTCTCAGTACGGAGAGTTCAGGGAGGTCCAACAGTGAGCGGCACGTTGTGGAATGATGGTCACCGTGAAACAGGCGATGGCGACGAGAGCGTTGCTGACGGCCTCGTGGATGCGTATGAGGCTTTGTCGTCTGGCGGTGTTGATGCCGTGGACGATGGGCGCGTCGAGTGGCTTGTGGAGGGCTTGTACGATGAGAGCGGGGAGCTTGTGTCTCGCCACGTCTTGTTGGTGGATAAGCCTATTCTCGTTTTGCGCGCGGATGATGGTTCTGAGGCGCGGTTTACTGTGACACGCCAGTTGGCGGACCAGTTGGGGCTTGTGTTTGCTGATTGTTCGCGCGCTTTCCGTGGCGCGCCCACCGTTCGTGGCGGGTTGCTTCGCTTGCGTGAGGTTGATGACCGTCCGCTGTCTGTGCGGGTGCGCGAGTTTTTCCGGGTGCGGCCGTTGCGCGCCTACGGTGGCGTGGTGTGTGGCGCGCTTCTCCTGGCGTTGTTTGCGCGTATCCTTGTGTCGGCCATGTGACGACGCGGCACCGGGAAACGAGTGGTGTTGTTCTGTTGGCAGGGTGAGCGGTGTTATGTGTCGCTCGCCCCGCCGTTTTTCTCGCTCACAGTGCGCCACCTGTTTGGTGAGCTTTTGTCTCCCCGCGTCGGCGCATTGTATAGTTTCCCCATGAGAGATTTTATGTTGCACACCAACAGTGCGCGCCTGAGTGTTGGCGCGCTTGGCGTTGGCGGCGGTTCTGTTTCTGCGCGCCCACTACTGGGCGGCGCTACTATCGGTGGGAGTTTTGTCCGTGGAGAATACACGCAAGAGCGCCAGTAAGACGCTGAGCGATGTGGAGGCTCGCGGCCTGCGTGACCTCATTGTGGCGGGGGATGCTGCCGCTGAGCGTTTGCGCGCCGTGGACGCTATGCCCGCCCCCACTGTTCAGGCGGAGCGTTTGGAGCGCCGCCGAGAGCGCGAGACTCTAGTGTTGGCTGTTCAGGCGGGCGAGGACGCGACGGCGCGCATGATGGAGAGTGTGCGGGCGTTTGCTTTTAAGACGGCGCGCCGGTTAACTATCCCCGTGTTTTGTCGTCACCTGTTGGATGTTGATTCTCTCGCTGGGCGCGGCTTGTTGGCGGCGCTGGATGCGGCGCGCAAGTGGGAGCCTGAGCTTGGCTCGTGGTCACAGTACGCGTGCGGCCGCATCAACGCGTATATGCTGGTGGAGTTGAAGGCGGCGATTGCTTCCGCGTTGAATGTCCCCGTCATGAGAGCTTTTGATTATGCTCGCGCCGTGTCTGCTGTGAATGGTGGCGCGGACGTGAGTGCTGTTGCTGCTGATCTTAATGTGCCGGTGGGCGTGTTAGTGGGCGTGCTGGGGCGTTCTATTCCGGCGGTTGATGTTGACTGTGAGACCGCTGTGTTGGCTGCTGGTGGCAGTGTTGCTTGTGATGGTGGCGTGATGAGCGCTGTGGATGCGCGTTCTTCCCGTGACGTGTTGGGGTTTTCTGGCGTGGAGTGGGAGGCGGTGTGTTCGTTGGCGGCTGGTGAGCCTGCGTCGATGAGTGCGGTTGGCCGGTCGCGGTCGGCTGTTCTTCGTGGTTTGCGTGATCGCGGCATGATCGCGTAGTATGATGGCAAGAATCGTGGATACGTCTGCGCGTGGCGCGCTGGCGTGGGTTGACTAAGATTTGAGAGGTGCATTGTTTTGTTGTTTAGTGATGTTGAGCGCGGCTCGTCTGCCGTGAGCGCCCCGGCTGGCGTGTTGCGGGTGGGGTTTGCTCGCGGCGTGAGTGAGCGTGAGGTGCGCGACGCGTGTGCTGAGGCGTTTAATCGTGAGGGTGTGGCGTTTTCTGTGGAGGAGGAGAACGGCCAACTGTGCGTGTATGTTCCAGCGCCCGCGTATGGCGTGTTGGCTGATGATGGCGTGTTGGGTGCGGTTGATTGGCTGGTGCGTGAGCGCGCGGACTTGCAGCCGTCAGTGCGTATTTATGGGGGTGCGTCCCTGTGACTGTGAACGGCGGTTTTGACCCTGGGAAGGCCAGGTACACGCGCTCGTCGATGATGAGCATGTCTCCTGACGCTCGTCTGAACGCGTTGTATAGTGATGGCATGTGGTATGACGAGAAGAAGGCTCGTCAACTGGTGAACGTGTCCGAGGAAGAGTACGCGCGGTGGCTTGCCGGTAAGCTCAAGTCTCATAGTATTGTCGCCTCGCATACGGGGGCGGTCACGTACAGGTTCAACATGGAGCAGGTACGCGAGTGGCACGACCGCCACAACATGCCTTTGGACGCTGGCCTGTTTGAGGGTATTTACCCGGCTCGCGTGTGGGACGACATGACGGAGACCGAGGGGTTTATTGCCGCCCCGTTGCGTGAGGTGTGCGTAGTGACGTTCACGTGCAACGAGGGTAAGGCCAAAGAGATTGCGGAAACGTGTCGCGGCGTGGGAGTGGTGAAGCCCGGCGAACGCGCAGACCAGTGGCGGCTCCTGTGCGGGTCTGAGTCTTACGGCGCGCAGATTGTGGCCGCTGTTTTGGGCGAGTCTCTGGATAGTGAGGGCGAGTCTGCGCGCGTGCGCAGGTCGTCGATGTGGCGTAGGGATATGCGCGATTTTTCTCCCGAGTTCACGCTCGGCATGTTCGACGTGTATGAGAAGTTCGCGCGGTCGCGTCTCGCTCCCCACATGGATAGCTTGCGCATTTTCCTCACCGACAAGGGTGACGTGGACGCGAAGGTCATCGAGTGGATTATTGGCGCGATTGAGCGCTTCAATGAGATGGCGTCTGTGCCGTTTAGCGGCTATTTGGACAACATTCTGCACAGGTGGCCTTACGACGTTGCTGAGAAGTATTTGGGGAAGCGCCTCGCCGATTTCCAGAAGGACCGCGCTGTCGCGTTGAAGAAGATCAAGAAGCGTGAGGGCAACAACACGTACATCGCGTCCGTGAGCGAGATTGCGGACGAAATGGGCATCCAGTTGGACGAGTATTTGACGTTGGAAGGTGAGCACAAGTCGTGGCTTGCCGATAAGAACGCGCGCACGCTCACATGGGGTGAGAGCGGCGAAGAGAAGGAAAGCGTCGGCCTTGTTGGCGCGCATCCCGGTTCTGCGACGTTGGACTCTGAGCATGAGGGTGACGCGAGGTTGACAGCTAACCTGTTTCAGGCGTGGCGTGAGAGCGGCGACTCGGATAGTCTGATTCGCGCTCTCGTGTTCGCTGGGTCTGATGGTGTTTCTGGCGGGTTTGACCCGTCTGAGTTGGGCGCTGAGTTTGTTGCCGCGTTGGCGCGCGCGTGCGGCATGGAGGAGTAAGAATCACGGTGTCACGTAAGAGGAAGAAGCGGGCAGCGCGGGGCGACAACACCGGTGTCGCGTCTGACATTGCGGGGAAGCACAGCGCCGCAACTGGCGTGCGTCGTATCCGGGAGCGTGCGCCACGCCGCCTCCTGATGTGCGTGTTGACCGTGTTGGGGTGGCTCGTGAGCGCCCTCGCCGTGGTGTTGTGTGCCGCCGTGTGGTGGGTGTGTGCGCGTTTGGAGTTGTTGTTTACGGCTGCTGGCGTGCGTGAACTCGCTGACCTTGGTGCTGATGGTGCGCGTGAGCGCCTTGCGTCCGTGCAGTTGGAGGCGTTGACGCCGTTTGTCGCCTTGTATGGGTGGCGTTATGTGGCGGTCGCCGTTATCTTGTCGGTGGGGCTTGGCGTGGGGTTCACTCTTTTGTGGTTGGGTCGCGCACGGTGAGGTTTTGGCGCTCGTCGTCTGCTCGTGTTATTGTGTGACCTGTTGGGCGCGCGTGAGCGTCGCTGGTATTGATTGAGTTGCTAGAGTATTGAGGAGCTGACGTTGGGTAAGCGTTCTTTGCTTGTGTTCGGTTTCGTTGCGGCCGTCGCCGTGGTTGCGGCCATTGTTGTAGCATTGTTGAATGGTGTCCCTGGTTCTTCCCGTGGCGGCGATTCTACTGCCGGTCAAAGTGGCGCACCCGTGGTGGAGACGACGGATAGCGAGGCAGCTGTGAACGCCGCCACTGCGCTGGCGGAGGCGTTATCTGCCGCTAACAGTGGGAGCAACAAGGGGGACGCGGCTTCTCGAATGTATCGCGTGAGTGAGGGTGACCTTACTGTGTTGGATGCGGCGGGGTTGGACGCTCACACTCGGCTTTCTGGCGGGTTCGTCGAGTCGGCTGGTCTTGCTGGCGCATACCAGTATGCGATGATCGCTCTCGCAGCCCAGGTGCAGCCTGACGGCGGTTCCGTTGCGGCACCATCGGCAACCGGCGTTGGCGGCGTGTATGTTGACCGCACAGCTGGCCTTGCTTACGTCCCGTTGTCTACGTTCAGCGGGAGCGCCCCAGCGATGAGCGTGTTGATGGTGCGCGTTGACGGCCAGTGGCTCGTGGAGCCGTATGGGGTGTTGGATGACATTCGTTTGTCGAACGCTGTTCAGGCGGCGGCGCGCGGCCAGCAAGGGGATGCGGCGCAGTCTGGTAACTGAGCGCCGAGTTTCTTCCTGATTGCAGCGTTTTTGTCATGTTGATTTTCTTGTTGGTTTGTGTGAGTGTTAAGGGGTTTGTGTGAGTTTCGGTGTTAACCAGTCGAACGCTGACGTGTGGGGGCGCGGCCTCCTGTCGTGTATTCTGCGTGACCCATCGGCGTTTGATAGCATCGTAGACTATCCGGTGTCTGCGTCTGATTTCCGTGACCCCGCCCTGGGGTACGTGTGGGGGCTGTATGCGGACGCTCACGCTCACGGTCAGCCGACGGGCGTGAATGACCTGTTGGCCGCGTCCCTGGGTGACCCGCAGGCAGCTAAATACGACCTGCCCCGCGTCGTGAACGACCTGTATGATGACGTGATGGCGACGGTGAAGGGCACGGCACGGTCGTATGCTCGCGGCCTGCGTCAAACCGCTGACGTGCGCGCCGCCGTTGACGCGATGCAGGACGCGACACGTAGGCTCACGTCCGGTGAGGATACGGGCCGCGTGTTGGAGTCTGCGCGTGAGACGTTGGAAAACGTGTCTGCCAGGTCGTCTACGACCGCCACCATGAAGTCGTTTGACGATTTGGGCAATGTGATGTTGGGTAAGACGTTGGATGAGAACTGGGATGCGTGGCAGAGTGGCGGTGCTCGCGGCATCCCCTACCCTTACAAGACTTTCACGGATGCGACGGGCGGCATCATGCCGGGTATGTTGGTTCTTGTTGGCGCTGAAACGGGTGTTGGTAAGACCGTGTACGCGGTGGACTCTATCGTGGCGGCTGTGCGTGGTGGTTTGACTGTTTACATGAAGGCGTATGAGATGAGCGCCGAGGAACTGTGGGTGCGTATTTTCTCGTGCTGGACTGGTATTCCGATGCGTGAGATTGAGGGCGATTGTTCTTCGGAGCGGCTTGCGGAGATTAAGGATGCGCAGGAGCGCATGTTGCGTGAGCGCGCCGAGTGCGGCGGTCAACTGTTCATTAACGCCGACCCTAACGGCGGCGTGGATACGATTGCGCGCGATTGCCGCCGACTGTTGCAGGGTGACAGCGGTCTTGATCTTGTAATCGTTGACTACCTGGGTATCGTTCCGTCTTTCGAGTCGAAGAAGGACGTGGATAAGTACGGTGCCATTACGACGAACTTGAAGCGCCTGGGTCAGACGATCAAGGTTCCGTTCATTCTGCTCGCACAGTTGAAGCGCGGCTCGTCTGACGCGGATAGTGACGGCGACGGTGGTACGGGTAAGCGCCAGCCAACGCACAATGACTTGTATGGTTCTGCGAAACCCGGCTACGATTCGGACATTGTGATTACGATGATGCGTGAGGAGAGCGTGGATAACACGATTGGTGACACGATCATGGTGATTACGAAGAGCCGACGCGCTGGGGCCGGTGCCCGCGCGAGGTGTATTAGCGCGTTGCATTGTTCGCATTTGATTGACCGCGCATCTGAGATCGCTCCCGTGATGAGTAGCGCCCCGTCTGACGAGGACATTGAATACATTACTGGCTTGTCTGAGGAGGAGGGTAGGCGTTTGGAGAACGTGTACGGCGTGGATAGTGATGAGCCGACGGGCGCGTCGTTTGATGAGCGTCTACATGGCTTATCGGACGGTGATTCCGGGGAGTTCGGATACGCGGTAGGCGACTACTCTACGGATAGTGGCGCGGATGATTTCAGCCCGTGGGATGATGACTCTCAGGGTGGTGATTCTGTGGCGTGGGATGATGGTGGCGTGTTCTAGCGTCAGCGCTTTATGAGGCGTGTTGCTTGTTGTGTGGCTTGGCGGGCCGGATGCTGTGAAGTTTTGGTATCCGGCCCGCCGCTATGTTAGTGTCGTATCTATGGAAGAACAAGGCGGCGTAACTACACTGTCTTGGTTGTGAGCGAAACTGTCTTGGTTGTGAGCGAATGGGAGGGTTTGTGAGGCGCACACCTGAGAAGAAAAAGAGGTCTCGTCGCGGTCGGCGCGTGAACTGGTCGGATGAGCTGTTGACGTTCGGGCTGCTGGATGACGTGTCGGCGTTGTCTGGCTTGCCTGTGGGTAGTGATGCGTGGATGCGTGAGCGTTTCCGTGGCGACGAGGACAGGTGGGTGGATTGTTTCGCTAGTGCTTACATGCGCGGCGTGAACCCTGTCGAAACGTATCGTGAGTATTTCTACGTGTACGACGTGGCGATTGCCATGAGTATCGTTAAGCGCCTTTTCCGTTTGCTTGTCGTGGATGGTGGGGAGTGTTCAACGGCCGAGTTTGTGGACGCTGTTGGGCGCGTGTTTCAGAAGGGCGCTACTATGAGTGAGCGTCTTATCCGTATCGAGTTGCGCGAGGGTGGTTTGCTGTGAGTCGTGAGTATGATCGCGAGGACGCAAGTTTCGAGGACTTGCTAGACCCGTATGTTCCAGCGAAGCGGAACCGCGTGAACCTAGATGGTATCGTTCAAGGCGAGCGGGGGAGCGCCGAGTCGTATCGTCAATCGACGAAGGGTCTGATGCTTTCAACCATCCGTAAAAACTTGAAGGATTGGGATAGCGAGGCTCGCGGCGTATGGAAGGGCGCGAACCTTGACGACTTGATCGCGCGCGCCGAAAAAGCGGAGGAAGGCGACCCCGCCTCTAATTTGGATGCGGAGAGTTTGCGCGCATTGCGTGGCGCTGTGCGTTCTCACGTCCGCGATGGGAAGCCACTGCACGTGTGGTTGAGCGGCCCGGAAGGGTGCGGGAAAACATATGTGGCACGCGCCGTGTTGCGTGAGTTCATCATGATGGGTGCCTCTAGTTTGCAGGGCACGTTGGCGCTGCGCGCGAACGAGTTTCTTTCCCTCCCATCCGAGGGGTTTGACGGCAAGAAGCGCATGGGCGCCGCTATGCGTCGTCTGATGCGCGGCCAGTACAAGACTGTCTTGCTGGATGGTGTTCCTTTCACTGCGCGCAACACTCTCTCATCGCACATGGGGGACGCTCTCTACGCGTTCTTGGACGCATTGGAGTCTGGCGCTGACTACTCGGTTATCACGTCTGTGAGCCGCGTGGACCGTGTGACGTTGATCGGTGGTAAGATGGATGCGCGTCTGGTGCGTCTCCATTCCGAGCCGCATGGCATGTCTGTTAATTTTGGTTCCAGGAAGTCCGCGCCCGCTGACGATTCACCGACTGTTGGCGAGTCGCAGCGTGATTCTGACGCGTTTACGCGCGGCTTGCTCGGCTAATAGAAAGAACATATTGACTGTGAGTGTTTTTGGTAAAAAGCGCGATGATTCCGCGTCGAAGTGGCGCGAGTTCACCGCCAATATGCACACGCCCGCGCCGGATGCGGAGCGTAAGCGTCGCGGCGGGAAGGTGCGCCTCGTCGCTCGCCTGGGCGTGTTAACGTGCGCGTTTGGCATCCTGTTGGCTGTCCCCGGCCTTGTTGCGGTGAACGCCGCCGTTGGCGTGGGGGATGCGGGGTTGAAGGTGTGGAACGCTATCCCCGCTGACGTTGACGGCTCTCATGTTGCGTCGAAGAGTCGCGTGCTGGACCGTGACGGCAACGTGATCGCTGAGCTGTGGGATGAGAACCGTGAGGAGCTTGCGTCTCTCGATCAGGTGAGCGAGTGGGCGCAGACAGCTCTCGTGGACACCGAGGACCAGCGTTTTTGGGAGCACGAGGGGTACGACCCGCAGGGTGTGGCTCGCAGCGCCGTGAGCGGCGAGGGCGGCGGTAGTGGTATCACTCAGCAGCTCGTGAAGAATCTGCGCTACTATTCCGCTCAGTCGGATGAGGGGAAGAGTGAGGCGACGGCTGCGACGCTTGCCCGTAAGGTCGTGGAGTTGAAGGCGGCTGTTGAGTACGAGAAGCAGCACAGTAAGAGCGAGATTCTTCTCGCCTATTTCAACACAGTTGCTTTCGGTGGCCCGTCTACTTATTCTATCCAGTCGGCGGCGCGCGCGTTTTTTGGCGTGGACGCGTCCGACTTGTCTGCCGGTCAGGCTGCGCTCCTGGTCGGGTCCGTACAAAACCCGTCACTGTATAACATGTCTACTGAGGATGGCGCGGAGAGGGCGCGTGAGCGTGCGCGACTGGTTGTTGGCCGCATGAAGCAGTTGGGGCACTTGACTGACGATCAGGAGACGGACGCGTTGACGGACGTTGACGCATTTACGCCGGTTGAGAGCGGTGGCGCGGCGGGCGGCTGCGCGTCCAGTAAATACCCGTTTTACTGCGATTACGTGGTGAAGTATATCCTGGGTAGCCCGCGCTATGGCGAGACGGCGGATGACCGTGAGCGCTTGCTGTCGGTGGGCGGGTTGACGATTAAGACGTTCCTTGATAGTGCGGCCACTGATGCTGTGGAGGCGCAGTTGCGCGCCGATTTTGGGGCGACCAATAGGGTGGCTGTTCCCACCGTTGGCGTGGACCCTGGCACTGGTGGCGTGAGCGTGTACGCCGTGAACCGTGACTACGGTTCGGGCGCTGGGGAGACGATGATTAACCTCCCGCTTAACCCCGCTGGTACTGGTTCGACGTTCAAGATGCTCGTACTGGCTGCCGCGCTGAATAACGGCTATGACGTGGGGAACCTGTCGTTTTCGTCGGCGTGCCCACTGTACCCTGGGCCGGATTACGATAGCCCCGAGGGCGGCATTAACAACAGTGATTCGTGCGCGTTGCAAGGCGGGTTCCTGTCATACCGTCAAGCTGCCGCATACTCGTCGAACACTTGGTTTGCGACGTTGGAAATGCGTATCGGCGTGGATAAGGTGAAGGACTTTGCTGCGTCGGTGGGTATTCCTGCGCCGGAGTCGATTTCGTCCCGTTCCCTGTCGTATGGTTTGGGTTCGACTGAGCACTCTCCGGTTGATATGGCTGCGGTGTTTGCGTCGTTTGCTTCCGGTGGCGTGTTTTGCCCGGCTACGCCGGTTCAGTCGGTGACCGGCGTGGACGGCGTGGAGGTTGCGCCGCCGGATGGGTATGACCCGTCGGCTGACGCGTGTCGCCGCGTGTTGTCGCCTCATGCTGCGGCGGTTGTTGCTGACGCGATGCACGCGAACATGGATGGGAGTGTCCCTAGCGCGTTTGGTTTGCGTTATCGTGTGCCGGGGTATGATGTGGCCGCTAAGTCTGGTTCCAATAACGTGCTGAATAGTACGTGGGCGGTTGTGACTGGCGGGTTGGCGTTGTTTTCTAACGTGTATGACCCGGTGAACACTGCTGAGGGCATGGACTTTCATGAGTTCCGTGGTCACGTGGCGAGGTGGAACGATCATGCTGTCGCTCAGAGCGCGGCCTCGTATTTGCCTGGCGTGTTTGCGGCTCATGGGTATTCGCCTGCCGTGTATCAGAGTAGCGATATGACGGCGGCTGATGCTGCTCCGGTGTCGTCTGGTGGCGTGGAGGTTCCGTCGTTGGTGGGGTTGTCTGCTGAGGCGGCTGTTGCTGTTGGTGAGTCGTCGGGGTTGCGTGTGGTAGTTGATCGTGAGCGCTCGTCGTCCGGCAGTGTTCCGTCTGGGTTTGTTGCGTGGCAGAGCGTGGAGGCGGGGTCTCGCCTGTTGGTGGGGTCTCGTAGGGAGGTTGTGGTGCGCTTGTCTGAGTAGCGTGCCGCGAAACACCGTCGTCTCGTTCGCTGTATGCGCCTCTCGCAGCCTTTTGGCGCTCGCGTGACCGTTTAGGTGTCCGTGGGTGTTTGAGGCTGTGAGAGGCGCTTTTATCGTTTCGCGCGTAGCGTCGGGCGGTAACGTTCTTGTGAGGTTTTGACTACCAGCAACTATTGGTTCTACAGTTGTAGATAGAGAGCGCGCTTGTGTGTTCTATTCCCCGACCGGCCTGTCACGTAGAAGATAGATGAGAGAATTAACCGGCCTCGGCGAAAAGCTCCACAGTCAGTGCTCCCGTAAGAGGAAATACGAGAGAGGGTGCAACCGTGCGCCCGGAGAAGAGGAAGAATGAAGCTCGTCATTGCAAGTTCTGACCTTGTGAGCGGCATTAAGCACGCCGCACACGAGGTGGGCCGCTCCAAGGATGGGACGCTCTACATGACCGTGGAGAACGGCGCGAAGCCGACCATCACTTTCTACGGCAACGGAACGAAGAGCGAGGCTGAGGCTACGCTCCCGCTGTTCAGCCTGGACCCCAAGGGGATGACTGACGGCGTGATGCGCGTTGCTTTGGATGCGGAAAAGACGCTGGCGCTCGCTGGCCTGCTCAGCCGCGCCGATTACACGACGATCACGTACACGGGCGCGGCGTCCGCCGTTCCGCGCTTGGAACAGGATAGCGGATTGAAGGTCCGCATGGCTGTTCACGCGGCCGCAATGGGCGATAGCCCTATCAGCGCTCGCGCTAAGACGAGGCTAAAAGCCGACAAGCTGACTGCTCCCGCGCCTGCCGCTGTCGTGTCGTCTCTCCTTGCTGCCACTGACGCGGTTGCCTACGCTGATGGCTCTGGCAAGCGGAAGGCGGCGCTGCTCGTTGGCGGCGGTAAGCTCCTGTGCGTCGGCTGGGGCGGTAATGGTCTCGCCATGTATTCCAGTAGCGTTGACGTTGAGACCGCCGACACGGATAGCCTATCGTTTACGTGGGCTGAGCGTCCCGCGCTCGCGTGCCCGTCTGAGGGTGAGGTCGTTCTCCTGGGTCGCAAGAGTCACTTGTCTGATAGCTCGTTGGAGGCTTTCGGTTACACTGATGGCCGCTATTCGGCGATTTTTAACGCGGGCGACGATTTTGATGCGCTCGCTAATGGCGCTATCGCTAAGATGATGTCCACGTGGCGCGATAGCCAGGTGGACGTGTGTGACATGCCGCGTTCTCGCGCGCTGACTGGCGCTCTGGTGACTATTCGACGCGCCGACGAGCTGTCCGCTGGCACTGACTCAGCCAATGACATGCGTGTCGTGTTTGATGGGCCGTCTGGTTCGATGACTGTGACGGGTAGGTCTGGCGATGATTCGTCTTATTCGGCCGGTGCCGTTGATGAGAAGGGGACGCGAGTCCTGTCGGGCGACGTTGTGGCACGTTTCGCCGTTCGTTCTAACCCGTCATCGTTTGACCGCATTGCCGCCGTCGCGGATGGCGCGGGCAATGCGGGTGTGCGCGTGCGCGCCTACAATGGCGGTAACACCGCTGTTCTTCTCCTGTATCCGCTGTCTACCGTGGTTGATGGTGAGGATAAGCGCATTGTTGAGAGTGACCCGGTTGTTCACATGGTCCAAGACCTTGTGATCGAGTGAGCCACGTAGAAACTGGGTGGGACGGATTGTTCGCTCATGTGTGTGGTAGTTGTCCGCCCCACCCGGTTCTCTCACTTGCTTCTTTACTGTTTGTTGTTCTCCTGTAGGTGTGATTATTCGTGTCTCACGTGGTGCGTGTTCTTCCTTTCGCCATGTCTTTTGTGGCGTGCGTGTGGGTGTGTGTTGTGGGAGTTCGTGGCTCCGGTTGGGAGGAGAAGCGTCAGCTCGTGACGGGCGTTGTTGCCCTGTTGGCTGGGTTGACTGTTAATCTTCTCTTGTATGGCGCGGGCGATTCGTGGCTCGCTTTGTCGTTCGCGCCTTTCGTGGCTTGGGGCGTGCTGTGTGGCGTGGAGGATTACTGTAGCCTGCGCGTGCCATACGATTCGCGCGCCATGAACGTGTTGTGTGGCTTGTCGCTGCTGGGTGCCGCGTTGTCGCCGTCCGTTGGCGTGTTCGCCTTGTTGTTAGGCGTGGCTGGTTGGATTGTTGGCGTGTTTTTGGGTGGTTTGCGTGTTCCGTGGCTTGGTGGCGCTGACGCGCTGATGGTGCGGTATTGCCTGGTTGTGTGCGCTCCGCTGTTGGGTGGGGCTGGCGTGGGGGTTCTCGTGTTGGCGTTGTTGTTTACGGTGACGGTGGGCGCGTTGGAGTCGTCGTTGAATGATCGCGGCGGTGTTTTCCCTGCTGGTCCTGCGTTGGTGGTTGCTGGGTTTGTTGCGTGTTTGACGCATTTCATGGTGACTGCGTCCGCTGCCGCGCGGTAATATTCAATTCTTGCGAGGTGGCGGCGAGCGCCCCACTGTTGATTTTCTTTCGTTTTTCTTTGTTTTTCTAAGTTGGTGTCTTTGCATGTCGGTTGATGTTCCTGTTTTTTCTGACGACGACCCTGTTGTTGAGCCTGCGGTTGACGATTTCGGCGACCCTGTTGACGCTCCCGTGCCCGCATCCGGTGGTGGCGAGTGCGCTTTGTCTGATAGTGAGGCGAAGGAGCTGACGGATGAGATTACTGCGTACATGCGGCGCGCGAGTGAGAAGATTCATGAGCTGGTTGCCCGCGCTCACGCCGGTAAGGCTCATATTGCGCTCGGTTACGCGACGTGGGGTGACTATGTGACGGGTGAGCTGGATATGAGCGTGTCGCGTTCGTACCAGTTGATTAACCTAAACCGTGTCATTACAGTGTTTGATGAGGCTCTTCCCGATGGTGCGTCTGTGGAGTTGACGGAGGCTGTTGCCCGCGACGTTCACAAGGACTTGGATGCTATCGCCGGTCGTATCCGCGAGGAGACGGCGGGGCTAGACGCTGACGATGCTGCCGCTCGCGCGGGTGAGATTGTGGAGGAGGAGCGTTCGCGTATCCGCGATTCTCGCGCGAGTGAGAAGGATGAGCCTGTGGGCGACTATCCGACCCCCGTTGTCCCCGCTGACGACGTGGTTGATGGCGACGGCTACGTGGGCGTGTCGTCTACCGTGCCGGTTGAGGTTGGTTCCGAGGATGACTGGGAGAACGTGTCGTTGCTGGATGACGCGGCCGATAAGTTGTTGGAGCGTGCGGGCGTTGACCCGGAGACGGGTGAGTACAAGGGTGGGCGCGCCCCGTCGTCTAGTGATCGTTCTAGCGAGTCTCAGGGTGGTGACCCGCGCGCCCAGGTGTTGTCTAGTTTCCTTGCTGCCGCTGACATTGTTGAGGGTTTGCCGGAGCCGGACGTATTTGCTGTGGCCGCTGATTTTCTTGGCGAGGGCGAGTTCCGGGAATTGCGTGACCGTGTGCTGGCTTGCGCGTCGTGGATGAATCGCGCTGCCGACGCGTTAGGCGACTGACCCGCCCATATTGCGCGCTTGTACCCCGCTCGTGGTGAGGTTTTGACTGTCTCACCGCAAGCGGGGTATTCTTTGTTTCAGATAGTATCTTTCTTTGTTCATTGTCGTCGCTTGTAAGGGGAGTTTTGGATGCCTGTTTTTAGGTTGTGGGAGGGCACGAAATACGAGTGGGTGTATTCGCGTCCCACGAGCGCTTTCAGCGGTGTCGCGCCTGTTCCTCCCGTGAACACGGGTGCCCCGCTGCCTGCCGCTCCCACCCCTCGCCTCGCCGACACCGGGACGCTGTTTGACGGCGGGGCTTCACCTGTGGATGATGACCCGGCTTCTGTGCCGCCGCCTGTCGCGTCGATTAGCCAGACGGGTAAGTTCCTTGTTTTCGAGGGCGTGTCGTCACCTCGCTATGAGCGTGCCATTGGCGAGATTGGCGGCGTGAGGCGCAGGGGGTTGTGGCAGACGAGTTTCGCGCGCGTGTTTGACGTTGACGCGGCGAACGAGAAGCTGGCGGCTGACGGCTATCAGCCTATCCAATTGGGTGAGGATGTGGTGCGCGCTGTGACGCGCCCTGTTGCCGGGTATGATGGCGATTTGGATAGCTTGAAGCTGGTGCCTACGTCCGAACTGTTTTTGGCGACGCACGAGTATTTGTCGAAGAGTCAGGCGAAGGCTGCGGCTGGCCGCAGTTTGCCGGAGCGCCTGTCGGCTATGGGTATTGACAGCTTGTATGACCTGTTGATGCACGTCCCTATTCGTCATGTTGACCGCGCACACCCCATCCCGATTTCTCACATGCTGGATGGGGACCAGGTGACGCTTGTCGGCGTCGTCGAGTCGGCGGAACAGAATATTGTACCGTCGAAGAGCGCAGGGCGTAGGCCGCGCCAGGATGCGGTTTTTAAGGTGCGCGACGACCTGGGCAGTAGGGTTCGTGTCACGTTCTTTAATCAGCCGTGGTTGGTCAAGCAGTTTTTCCCTGGCGATAGCGTCATTATTACGGGTAAGGTTGGTTTTTACCGGCGCGACAGGGCGATTAGTGGCTCAACGATTGACATGAGCGATAACACGGTGGGTGCGGCTCTTGTGCCGGTGTATCCTCAGTCGCAGAAGAACGCGGTGGACTCTTCCACGCTGACGGGTCTCGTCCTGGAATTGTTGGGGCGTATTCGCGGTGTTCGTTCGCCCGGCTACATGCGTTTGTTGTCGCCTGATCGCGCTCCGTTGTCGTTTTATGACGCGATTCGTTTCGTGCATTTCCCCGCGTCGAAACAGGTGTTTGAGGACGCGCTGTTGACGCTCGCCTACAATGAGCTTGTTCTCTTGGAGGTGTTGCTGCATAGGTTCCGTCGTTTCAATGAGCGCGTGGGCGTACAAATGAGCGAGGGCGAGCGCGAGGTTGCTCGTTTGCGCGAGTCTCTGCCGTTTACGATGACACGCGGCCAGGTCGATGCGACACGCCGCCTGTTGGAGTCCGCCGCCGATACGCGCTCTCACGTGTCACTGTTGATTGGCGACGTGGGTTCCGGTAAGACGTTGACGGCTTCGTTCCCGATTGTTGCCGCCGTCGCGTCTGGCAGGCAGGTCGCGGTTCTTGCGCCGACGGCTATCCTGGCGGAGCAGTTGTATGAGTCTATTCGCGTCTCGTGTGAGCGTGCGGGCGTGTCTGGTCGCGTGGCGTTGCTTGATTCCCGGTGGTCGGCGACGAGCGCTGAGCGTAAGCGTTTTAACCGTGACGTGGCTGACGGTGTTATTGGCGTGGCTGTGGGGACGACTGGCCTGTTGCAGAAGTCGGTGCGTTTCCGTGACCTGGGTCTCGTGGTGGTGGATGAGCAGCAGAAGTTTGGCGTGAAGGACAGGTCGCGTCTCGTTGAGGTGTGCGCTAGTGGTGGCGTGGCGCGTCCTGACGTGTTGATGATGACGGCGACGCCGATTCCTCGCGCTACAGCGCAGGTGTTGTATGGTGACGTTGAGGTGATTTCGTTGCCGGATAAGCCCGAGGGACGTTTGCCGATTGTGACGAGTTGGGTTCGGCGTAACACGGCCAGCGCTATCGAGCCTGATAGCGAGTTTGTGACGCGGGCGTTGTCTGAGATTCGGCTGGGGCGGCGCGTGTTCGTTGTTGCCCCTCACGTGGAGGGCGACGACAAGGGCACGGTCGCGTCTGTGAAGCCCTTGTTTGACGCTTTGTCTAAGGGCGCGTTTAAGGGCGTGCGGTGCGCTATGTTGCATGGGAAGATGCGTAAGGATGACCAGGATAAGGTGATGGCCGCGTTCCGTGACGGCGACTATGATGTTCTGGTTGCTTCCCCTGTGGTGGAGGTTGGTATTGACGTTCCTGACGCTACGGTGATTGGCGTGTTTAGCGCTGATCGTATTGGTGTGGCGAGTTTGCATCAGATGCGCGGCCGCGTGGGGCGTAATAGTTTCCAGTCGTATTGTTTCCTTGTCGCTGACCCAGATGTGATGTCTGAGCGTGGCGTGAAGCGTTTGGAGTCTTTGGTTGCTTCCGACGATGGGGCGGCGTTGGCGTATGAGGATATGGCGATGCGTGGCGGCGGTGACGTGTTTGGCGAGAGTCAGAAGGGGAAGGGTAGGACTCGTTTCTCGAACATTTTGACTCAGGCACCCCTGTTGGGTGACGCGTCTGATGATGCGTCGCGTATTCTTGCTGACGAGACTGTGGGCGAGTTGGCTGTGGCGGCGGCTGTGGAGTTGTATGGCGAGTACAATGGGGATATGCTGTAGTTACTGCCCGTTCGTGTAGTTTTGGCTATTTTGCTTTGATTGTTCCCTGTGAGGATGGTGTAGTGTGGCTGGTAACGGTAAGAAGAACGACGGCCAGGTGTCGTTGACGGTGCAGGCGCGCCGGTTTGTGCGCAGGCGTTACCATACGAAGGGCGCGCGTGGTCTCGTTGCGCCGCTCGTGGGCGCGGTCGTGTTTGTTACTGTGGGCGTGCTGTTGGATGCGTTTGCTCCCGAGGGGCGCTGGTGGATGTATGCGCGTAGTGTCCCGGCGTTGGGTGGCGGCGTGTGCCTGGCGGTCGCGGTGGGCGTGCTGGGGCTGTTTTGGGCTGATGTGCGCCGCCGCACGAAGCCGGACGGTTGGGAGCCGTGGAAGAACCGTTTGAGTGTGCGTCAGCGAGCGGCCGCGTGTGTCCTGGGGTTTTCTGTGGCCGCGTTGTTGTCGATGGCGTCTGCTGGGACGTGGGCGTACACGCTCGGCGCGTGCGTCATGGTGTGCTACGTTCTGTCGTGCGTTCAGTGGGCGTGGCCGACTCGCGCGGAGTCCGACCGTATGGAGTTGGGTATCCGTGATGAGCGGGATGGTCGCGCGCGTGTGGGTGTTGCTCGCACGTTCGATAACGCGGTGAGTGCTGCGAGGAAGCGTCGCCGACGTGGCCGTTGGTGAGGTTTTGACGGGTGGGCCAGCGTTGTGACATGATGGTTTTGTTCATGTGGCGGCTCTTGTCCGCCCGTCATTTCTTTCGTTTGGTTGTGCGCGCATTTTGTGCTCGTGTTTGTAGAAGGGGTTTGGTGACCTGTCGTGTTGGAACAGGATGCTCAGTTGATGGCTGAGATTACGAAGCTGGCTGATGAGTTGGATGCGGCGCTTGACGCAGATTCTCTTGACAATGTGAATCGCCTAATGCTCAAAGCGGCTGCTCTAGGTTTGCGGCTGGCTACTCGGTCGGGCGCGGCTCAGGACGCTTTGTGGAGGGTTTCTTGCGAGTACAATCAGGCCGTCGCTAAAGTGACGATGCAGGTTCAAGAATTATCATCCGCTGATCTGAGACGAGCGGCAGTCAACAGCGATGAGTACGTGACTAAGCTGGACGTGCAGATGTCGGCGTATAAGGCCGCAATCGAAATTTTTAAGACAAATTCGATGGCTGTGCGCGCGACGTTGGATGCGTTGCAGACAGTGTCTAACAATCACCGCGCAGCTATGAAGATTGTGTGACCGGCAAGGCTCTTTCGGCTTGCTGCTTACCTGTTGTTTTCTTTCGTGTTTCTTGTGGGGTTTGTTGCCTGATGGTTGATTCTCGCGACGCTGGTTCCGGTGACGCGTTGCCTGCGCGTGGTTCGCGTCGCATTGCTGGTGGTTCTCGCGCGGGTGATGGTGCTGTTTTTCTGCGCCTCTTGTTGGCGTGTGGCGTTGTTGTCGCCATTTTGCTGTTCGCGTGGACGCTTGGTAGCAACGAGTCTGAGGGGCGTTATGTTGTTGCTGGCGATTCGATGTCTCCTACTCTTGTGTCTGGGCAGGAGATTGAGGTTGACCCCGGTGCGCCGGTTCAGGTCGGTAGCGTGGTGGTGTTTGAGGAGCCGGAAGGGTGGCGTAACCCTGGCCGCACGGCTGTGAAGCGCGTTGCTGCTGTGGCTGGCGATACGGTGTCGCTGCATGGTGGCGGCTTGTGGGTGAATGGCCGCATGGTGGCGGCGTTGCCTGGGTCGTGCGTGTCTGGCGGCGAGGCGACTGTCCCTGACGGTGGCGTGTTTGTTGTGGGGGATAATCGGGCTGTGTCGCGTGATTCGATGACTGTTGCGTGCGAGTCTGGTAGCGTGTTGGATGGTGTTGTTTCGTTGTCGTTTGTTCGCGGTGTTGTGCGCTAACAGTGGCACGTGGTGTGAGAGGGTTTTCTGATGTCTTTTTTGAGACTTGTTGTTGACAAGGATGCGTCGTTTGGCGTGTTCCAAGAGGCGTTGGCGCGCGTTGAGCTGGGCGGTGTTCCGGCGCATTATGTGCGTGACGGTGAGCCGTTGGCTGCGTGCCGCGAGGGCACGCTACTTGATGGCGGAGATTCGTCGTCGTTGATTGTTCGTCGCGTGCCCGCTGATGATGTGAAGCGTTTTTCTCAGTTTTTTGGTGGGCTGGTTGAGGGCGGGGATGTTGCGCGAGCCGCTGACCCTGGCTTGTTGATTGTGTGTGAGTGCCCTCGCACGTCTACGCGTAAGTTGGAGAAGATGGTGCGCGACGCGGGCGGTGACGTTGTTGTCATGCCGAAGCCCGCTCGTGGTCGCAGTGTTGCTGACGAGTTGTTGGATTGTACGGGCTTGTCGGCGGAGGCGAAGCGTTTTCTGCGCGGCTATGCGGGCGAGGACTTTCAGGTTATTGTTCCCGTTCTGTCGCAGATTATGTTGGGTGTTGAGCGCGGCGACCAGCATCGTATTAGTGTCGATAATTTGACTGGCCGTTTGTTGCGTGAGGGGTCGTTGAAGCCGTGGCTTGTTGAGGAGCCGATTTTTCGCGGTGACGGCGCTGAGGCGTTGCGCGTGTGTCGCCGTGTGTTGTCGGGTGGTATTCACCCGTTGGCGGTTGCGAAGATTTTGGAGAAGATGGGGCTGTTGTCGCGTGCTGCGAGCCTGTTGCAGGTGGGCTGCGAGAGGCGTGAGGTCGCTCAGGTATTGGGGTTGGATGTTTCATCGTATCAGTTCCGCGTGTTGTTTGATCGTGCGCGCGCGTTGGGTGCTCAGAAGTGTAGGCTGTTGTCTGACGTGTCATCTCAGTTGTCGCGGGGGTTGAAGTCGTCTACGGTTTTTGGTGGCGAGGAGTTGTTACTGTTGTTGGTTCCGTTGATGGCTGATGTTGTTGCTGGCCGCGTGTGTCGGGTGCCTCGTTTTGTTCGCGATTTGCCGAGTAACTAAGTTTCGTGTTAGTGTCGTATTCAAGTAGGTTGACCGCCCGCCTCGTGACTTTATGGGAGCGTGCGGTTATTGATCGTATAGAGGTGTGCGCCGTTTGATGGCGTGCGCGTTTTCCTAGAAGGAGAGTTTTATGTCTGAGTCTGGCGTTCATGTTGATGATGTTGAGCTGGATGGTGTGGACGAGGTGACGCAGAGCGTGACCGACACTGACAACGTTGAACCTACCGATGGTGGTTCTGCGGTGTCGTGGGACGAGATCATGTCCGGCGGCGACGATTCGGGTTCGAGTCTTGAACATGAAGGCGTTGATGATGGTGACGCTACTGTGGCTCGTGCGAAGCGTAAGCGAACCGTGACAGCTTTCGCGGTTGCTGGCGTTGCGTTGGCTGGCGTGTTGGCGGCTGGCGGCGCGTACTGGTGGGACCATCGTGACGATGTTGCTGTCCCGTCTGCGCCTGCCGCGTTGTCTCAGGGTGTGGACCCGTGTGCCGCGTTTTCGTCGGTGCAGATTGCTTGTAGTGTGGAGCAGGTGACCTCGGGTGAGGTGGCGCGCGACATGCTGGTCTCTCAGTCTCTTGCGGCTGGTTCTACGGCTGACATGGGAGATGCAGTCGTGCTGTCGTATTCTTCCGGTCCCGCGTCGGCGTTTATGCCTGACGTGTCGGGTATGACCGTGGAGGAGGCCACGAAGGCCCTGTACGCTGTTGGCGTGTCGGTTGGTGAGGTGCGCCAGGTTGAGGCTGGTACTGTTCCTGTTGGTACTGTAACTGGCGCGTCGGTTGCTGCCGGTTTGGAAGTGTCCAACGGTGATAGCGTCGTGTTGGATGTTGCGTCTGGCCGCGTGAACCTGCCTGATTGGAAGGGTAAGACCCGCGAGTATGTGGAGTCGGATGCGAAGAAGCTCGGCGTGTCCGTGTCGTTTAGTGAGCAGGAGAGTGACGGCGCGGCGGGTGTCGTGT